>ENA-OQBV01000212-OQBV01000212.1-human-gut-metagenome-genome-assembly--contig:-NODE-212-length-35867-cov-3.402434_pt1 | contig 35867 bp, 50 predicted proteins | sample MGYA00242750_ERZ504559 | MGnify/ENA primary metagenome ERZ504559 (study PRJEB26092, sample SAMD00036230) | human gut metagenome | host: Homo sapiens | study: EMG produced TPA metagenomics assembly of... | reverse complement strand
ATCGTCCCAAGTGTCTCCCATAAGTTCTGAAGGTTCAACATTTAATGCGTCCGCAAAGGCTTCTATTTTTTGATAAAGGCAAATCTACTTCACCTTTTTTCCAATTTTTGCAATGGATGATCGACTCGTGTAACCAGTCAACTTAGCAAGTGTATCTTGAGACATTTTATGTTCGATTCTAAATTTTCGAATATTCCTATATAGATCAATCATTTAGTCACCGCCTTTCTGATATTAATATACCATGAGTGTGAAAGAATTTCAACAAAATTATGAAAAAGTGTTGACGGATATTCACACCAGTGTTATATTATGAGTGTGATTAAAATTCAACAAAGAAAGGAGAAAAAGAAAATGGTCGATATGAAAGCCTTGACTGATAAGATTAATGACTCTGGAATGAGCTTTAAAGCAGTGGCTGAAAAATCTGGAAATGCTCAGAGAGACATTGTATAACAGATTAAAGGGATTAGGTGAATTCAAGGCCTCCGAGATTTCGTCATTACAAGCAACATTACATCTAACTACAAAAGAAAGAGACGAAATTTTTTTAAAAAGAATAGTGAATTAAATTCAACAAAAAAATCAAAATAAATAGGAGAGAAAAGAAAAATGGAATTAGAATCGTTTAAATCAGAAGAATTTGGTTCTGTAAGAACAGCTACAATAAACGGCGATGATAATGTTTGTTGGTAAGGATGTAGCAGGGATTCTCGGCTATACAAACACACCGAAGGCCGTAAGAGATCACGTTGATGAAGAAGATAAGCTGACCGAACGAATCGTTCTGTCAGGTCAGAATAGAGAAGTAATATTTATCAATGAATCAGGTCTTTACAGCTTAATCCTTTCAAGTAAGATGCCGAATGCGAAGAGATTCAAGCATTGGGTAACAGCGGAAGTATTACCACAGATCAGGAAACACGGGATGTATGCAGTTGATGAACTGATTGATAATCCAGAAATGGCAATCAGAGCCTTTACAGCTCTTAAAGAAGAGAGGGAAAAGAACAGATTGCTGCAGGAGAAAAACGAACGAATGAAACCGCATGCGATTCTGGGACATGCGATCACATCTGCAAATACATCAATTTTAGTTGGGGCATTAGCCAAAATTCTTAAACAGAATGGAGTAGAGACAGGACAAAGAAGATTATTTGAATGGTTGAGAAACAACGGTTACCTGATTAAGCAAAAAGGTAACGATTGGAACATGCCAACTCAAAAGAGTATGGAAATGGGACTTTTGAAATTAAAGAATCTGTCCATATTGATGGAAACGGATGCAACAGAATTACTCGTACCCCGAAAGTTACAGGAAAAGGACAGCAGTACTTTATCAATAAGTTTTTAGCAGCTGAATAGAGAGCGATTTAAAGAAAAGATTTTCGCTCAAAAATGAGCAAAAGTACTGGAGGGAGACAATCAACAGATGGCTTAATCCTCTGTCCGATACATATAGCCCCGAAACTCCTCCATAAAATTGGTTAATCATTAAAAATAGCACTCAATCGGACGGAGAGTTAAGCCATCTGAAGAAAGGTAGGTGATGAAAGTGTTCAAGGACAGGCTTAAAAAAGTGATGGTAGATCAAAATATCAACCAAGTAGAATTATCCAGGATCTGCGGTGTGAGTAGGTCAACCGTTAGCAAATGGATGTCTGGGGATTCGGAACCGGCGAAGGCGAGAAGAAATGAGATTGCAGAAGCATTTGATCTCCCAGAGAATTACTTCGAAGAGATAGTAATTCCCAAGCAGAAGATAGAGACGTTAACCCCGAAAGAAGCTGCATATTTAATGGGGATGAGCGTTGAATCAATACAAAAAGGACTGATTCAAGGAATTTTTCCATGGGGATATGCAATCCGAACAAGCGAAAAAAAGGCATAGGTATTTCATAAATGCAAAAAAGTTTTTTGCGACTGAAATGATAAGCGTATGAGAAAGGGGACATAAAGATGCACACAGAAACAAAAGCAATGATCTGCACGTCAGCAGTGCTAATCGCAATTGGAATCTTTAAAGAATTAGCTGCAGTGTGTTTGATCACAGCAGTAGTATTTGAGGAAGGAGTGAAGAGGTTTGATAAATGAGAAAGAAATTCTGAAAGAGCTTGATGAACGAATTGCTATTCAGAACAGAAACATTGAAAGAGTAATTCAAGTATCAAACAATCAAGTGGAACTTGCTTTACTTGAAAGAGAGATTGCGACATATCTGAGTGTAAAGAAGCTGATAAAAGAAAAATGCACCCCCTGAAGCGGCAACTTCAGAAGGTGCGGATATAAATAATTTAACACAAGTGCATTATAGCACAGAAAGCGAGAAGGAACAATGACAAAAGAGTTTTTATTACAGTGCGAAAAAAAAATAGAAGAAGCATACAAATGTGCAGCAATCGATCAGGGCGATAAAGTGAACGACATCGTTGGAGAAGTATGTAGAGACATTCTTTTTAAAATATCAGATGACGTAACACCCGTTTCTGAAGGGACATTGCCTTATATCGTGGCATCTTTGAGAGTATTGGCGAATGCTTTATCCAAAGAATTAGATCCTTTGGATAAAGAGATTTCAAAAGCAGTACAGTGGCGAATGACGACAGAGTGTGGGTTTAAGAAACAAGTAGAAAGGATATAAACGATGAAGGAAGATAGATTGCTGATCAGTCGTGAAGTTTACGACGAATTAGCAGCATCTTATGAGAGAGTTGAAACTCTTGTCCGGCTGCATAAAGCTGGACAGGATCTTGATACAAACCTGATCTTTCAGATCTTAGGGATCGGGTATCTATTAAACAAAGAAGAATTAGGAGGACATAACAATGGAGATTACAGTAAACGTAACAGGGCTTGACAATCTGGCAAATGCTATCTTTGCACTGGCAAAGACCGCAGGAAACTGCAAAGAGGAAAACACAGGTAGATGCAACAAAAGGTAACACCCGTAGTGCAGCAGACAGTCGCACCAGCGGAAACAGCCGCACAAACAACTACAACTGTACCGAGCACACCACCAGTACAGAATGTACAGAATGTACAGCCAGTACCAACAACACAGACCGCACAAACGGCACCTGTGGCACCTACAGTTAGTCCAGTGCCAACAGCTACAGCAGCCCCTACATATTCGATGGAACAGTTAGCAGTCGCAGCGACAGGTCTGATCGATGCCGGAAAGATGCAGGATGTCCAAAATACGCTAGCGTCTTTAGGTGCACAGACTCTGATGGATCTGCCACAGGAGAAGTATGGGGAGTTTGCATCTGCGATCAAAGCGATTGGGGCGGTGATCTAAGATGGCCAAGAAAAGAAAACATGCTTTGTTATCAGCAAGCGGAGCGGTGCAGTGGATCCACTGTACGCCTTCCGCAAAGCTGTGTGATGAGCTTCCAGATACAGAGAGTTCTTATACCAAAGAAGGAACTTTGGCACATGAGATCTGTGAGTTAAAGCTGACAGCTGATTCTTTAAAGACTGGAACTTATACCAGAAGAATGAACAAGATCAAAAAGAATGAACTGTATCAGGAAGAGATGCAGGGATTCACAGATCAGTACGTTGATTATGTGGAAACACTCAGTAACAGTCTTCCAGAGAAACCATACATGGCAGTGGAAAAAATGGTTGAGTTTGATGAGTACGTGCCAGATGGATTCGGTACTGCAGACTGCATCTTGATCTGTGGGTCAGTTATGCATGTCATCGACTTTAAATACGGAAAAGGTGTTCCTGTAAATGCAGGTGGAAACCCTCAGATGGGACTATATGCACTAGGAGCATTAAAGGCTTACGGATTTTTGTATCCGATCGAGGACATTTTTTTTCATATCGTACAGCCAAGGCTCAATAACTTTTCCACATGGAAAACGAATAAAAGAGAGCTGACAACATGGGGCAATGTCGTAGTCAAACCGAAAGCTGAATTAGCTTACAAAGGAGAAGGAGAGTTTCGTTCCGGAGAACACTGCAGATTCTGCAAAGTCTTAAATTGCAGACAGAGAGCTTATGACAATCTGGAGCTTCTGGAAAGTTATGAAACAAAACTTCCACCGAAGCTTTCAGACGAAGAGGTTGGAGAAGCCCTTGTAAAAGCAGAGCAATTAGTTGCATGGCATAAAAAAATTAAAGTCCTATGCACAGACAAAACTGATCGATGGCGGAGAGATTCCTGGATGGAAGATCGTTGAAGGCAGAAGCAATCGTATGATCACAGATTACGAGAAGATGGCGGATGTCCTGGAACAGAATGGTTTCCCAAAAGAAACTCTGTATGAAAGAGCCCAGCTTACCCTAACAGATTTGGAGAAGATGGTCGGAAAGAAAGACTTCCAGACGATCTGTGGAGAGTTCATCCAGAAGCCGAATGGAAAGCCGACACTTGCACCGGAATCCGATAAACGTCCGGTCTATAACCCGAAAACAACAGCAGCAGAAGATTTTAAATAAAAGGAGTAAAAAATTATGAGTAATACAAAAGTAACAACAGGTGAAGTAAGATTTTCATTTCCACACGTATTTCAGCCACATGCAAACAATCCTGGACAGGAAGAAAAATATTCTGTGACGATCCTGATCCCTAAGACAGACACAGCAACGATCAATGCGATCCAAACAGCAATGCAGGCTGCAGCACAGGAAGGTGTCTCTACAAAATTCAACGGACAGATGCCAGCAATGCTGAAGAATCCGATGCATGATGGAGATGGAACAAGACCGAACGGAGAGCCATTTGGAGAAGAGTGTAAAGGACATATGGTTATGACTGCATCCAGTAAACAGCGCCCAGAAGTTGTCGATGCAAACTGTCAGGCAATCTTAAATCCAGCAGAAGTATATGCCGGATGCTATGGAAGAGTTTCATTAAATTTCTTCCCTTATAACACAAATGGAAACAGAGGTGTTGGATGCGGGCTGAATAACGTCCAGAAAACAAGAGAAGGAGATCCATTAACAGGAAGAACAACAGCAGCAGAAGACTTTGGACCAATGCCACAGGCAAATGTCCGGACTGCAGCAGTTCCGCAGATGAACACACAGGCTGCAGCTACACAGCAGAGTGTGAATCCTGTCACTGGTATTAATCCGATCACGGGGGCTCCGATCAATGGCAGCGGAGTTATGGGATTATGATCCCGCGCAAGAACATCCTGCATATCGATATCGAGACTTATAGTAGTGTAGACATTGCAAAGTCCGGGCTGTACAAGTACGTGCAGTCTCCGGACTTTCAGATTCTGCTGTTTGCTTACGCTTACGATGACGGACCTGTTGAGATCATAGATCTTGCACAGGGGGAGAAACTTCCAGAAAACGTGATCAATGATCTGAAAGCACCGGCAACGATCAAGATGGCTCATAACGCAAACTTTGAGATCAATGCGCTAAGTCAGTTCTATGAGATCTGGCCGGATCAGTGGCAGTGTACGATGATCCATTCTCTTTACTGTGGGTATCCGGCATCCCTTGCAGGAGTTGGGAAAGCAATGGGATTTCCACAGGAGAAGCAAAAGATGGCAGTTGGAAAAGCACTGATCCGTTATTTTTGTGTACCATGCAAGCCTACAAAGAGAAACGGCGGACGCACAAGAAACTTTCCTGAACATGATATAGAGAAATGGAACCTGTTTAAAGAATACTGCAAACAAGATGTGGAAGTGGAACGTGCGATCGAGGATCATCTAAAGGATTATCCGGTTCCAACGCAGGAATGGACTAACTGGCATTATGACCAGACTATTAATCAACAGGGGACTCAGGTGGACCTTGCACTGATCAATGGGGCGTTGGAATTAAGTGATCAGGCAGCATTAAAGCTTGGAGATGATATCCGGCGTGTTTCTGGAATCGATAATCCGAACAGTGTTGCCCAGTTAAAACAGTGGTTATCTGATCAACTCGGGAAAGATATTGATAAGTTAGGGAAAGAAGCAGTGAACGAACTGTTAGAAGCCCCACAGATAAAAGCAAACCCTGCAGTTTATTATGTTCTGAAGAAACGTAAAGAGATGGCCAAGAGTTCCGTGAAGAAATACACAGCTATGGAAAACGCGGTCTGCAAGGATGGAAGAGTCCGTGGATTATTACAGTTTTATGGTGCAAACAGGACAGGAAGATGGGCAGGACGTCTGGTACAGGTTCAGAACCTTCCGAGAAACTATATCCCGGAGTTGCCACTGGCAAGGAACCTGGTAAAACAGGAAAATGCAGCGATGCTGGAACTGACTTATGGCAGCTTGCCAGATACGATCTCACAGCTGATCCGGACGGCATTTGTTCCGAGAGAAGGATATGAGTTTGTGGTTGCGGATTTTTCAGCGATCGAAGCGAGAGTGATCAGCTGGTTAGCCGGAGAGGATTGGAGACTGGAAGTCTTCCGTACCCACGGCAAGATTTACGAGGCTTCGGCATCCAGTATGTTTAACGTACCGATCAAGAAGATCAAAAAAGGAAATCCGGAATATGCACTCAGGGCAAAAGGAAAGGTCGCAGAATTAGCTCTCGGGTACCAAGGTGGTACCGGAGCATTGATCCAGATGGGAGCATTAAGGATGGGACTTACGGAAGAAGAACTTCCGGATATCGTACACCGATGGAGGACAGCGAACAAACGGATTCAGGATTTCTGGTATACGGTAGAGAATTGTGCAATCGAGACGGTAACACTCGGAACAACAAACCAGATCCAGCATGGGATCACGTTTATGAGAGATGCAGATTATTTTATGATCAAACTTCCTTCCGGACGATGCTTATTTTATCCAGACCCGCAAATCGGAGAGAATGCATGGGGAAATAAGAGTATCACATACATGGGCATCGATGGAACGAAAAAATGGCAGAGACTTGAAACGTACGGTGGGAAACTAGTCGAGAATATCGTACAGGCAGTGGCAAGAGATCTGCTGGCGAACGCGATCCGAAATATGTTATTCGGTGGTTATCTCATCAACTTTCATATCCACGATGAGATCATAGCAGAAGTGCCAAAAGGTTCTGATCTGACACTGGAGAAAGCCATCGATCTGATGTGCAGAGCTCCGGAGTGGGCAGAAGGGCTGCCGTTAAACGCAGATGGATTTACAGGAGATTTCTATAAGAAAGAGTAGGAGGAACGGCATGTTTCAGAATGACTTAAAAATTAAAATATCAACGGGAAGCAGCCGAAGATCAAAGACCTGGCTGAAACAGGAGATGTACTGGTCTGATTTTGTAGAGAAGCTTGAACATCCGATCAGGACAGAAGAAACTCTGGCAGAGTATATGGGTTACCGCAAAGCAAAGCAGGATGAGATCAAGGACGTCGGTGGTTTTGTCGGTGGCGAACTTTCCGGAGAACAGAGAAGAAATGAAAATGCCAGTTATCGCTATCTGATCACACTGGATGCCGACCATATAAAACCGGGTGGAACTGATGAGGTGATCGGCATCTTAGAAAACCTTGGTTGTTCTTATGTGGTCTACAGTACCAGGAAGCATGAAGAGGCAGCACCGCGACTTCGAATCATTCTGCCACTGGATCAGCCGGCTTCTCCAGATGAATATGAGCCGATCGCGAGACGTGCCGCGGAGTATATCGGAATGGGCATCTTTGACCCGACAACTTTCGAAACAGTCCGATTGATGTACTGGCCAAGCTGCAGTAAGGACAGTCAGTATCGATTCTGCTATGCAGACAAGCCGTTTTTAAGTAAAGACGGAATGCTTGCAACATATGATAACTGGAGAGATATCACACAGTGGCCGGAAGTTCCAGGAGCGGTAAAGCTCCGTGACCGCAGTATCAAAAAACAGGGAAATCCATTAGAAAAGAAAGGAATCGTCGGTGCATTCTGTAAGACCTATACAGTAGAGCAGGCAATGGATGCGTTCTTAGGTGGTATCTATGAGCCATGTGATATGCATCCGGGCCGCTATACCTATACAGAGGGTTCGACAGTTGGCGGAGCCGTGTTATATGAGGATGGATTATTCTTATACAGCCATCATGCCACAGATCCTGCAGGTGGAAGATTATGCAATGCATTTGATCTGGTCCGGATCCATAAGTTTTATGAACTTGATTATGGATCAAAGGAAGGAACGCCGATCACGAGGCTTCCATCCTTTTCTGCAATGTGTGAGTTTGCGATGGAACAGCCAAATGTTGCAAAAGTCATTACTGCAGAACGATATGAACGTGCACAGTCCGAATTTTCACAGGATATATCAAAAGAAGATCTTGACTGGATGGAAAAGTTAAGCTGCAGTTCACAGACAGGAATGCCGAATAAGACGATCGATAACGTGTTGATCATTCTGGAGAACGATCCAAACTTAAAGGACCGATTATATCATGATGAATTTGCGAACAGAGCAACTGTTTGCAGACCGATGCCGTGGGAATTTCATCCGGAGTTTCCTTATAAGGATCGCGCATGGACCGATGAAGATGATGCTGGATTAAGACATTACATGGAGAAGACTTACGGGATCACAGGAGAAAAGAAGATATTAGACGGCATGGCGATCTATGCAAATCGACATAAAAGACATAAGATCCGAGAATACCTTACAGGCCTTAACTGGGACGGGGTCAGACGATTAGATACGCTATTGATCGATTATTTCGGAGCAGAAGATTCTGAATATGTACGTGCGGCAACAAGAAAGACTTTGTGCGCTGCGGTTGCCAGAGCCATGCATCCAGGATGTAAGTTTGATTATATGCTGATCCTGTCGGGAGCGCAGGGCGTTGGAAAGAGTACGTTCTTTTCAATGTTGGGCAAAGACTGGTATTCCGATTCAATGAGTACCTTTGAAGGGAAAGATGCAGCGGAGATGGTGCAGGGCTACTGGATCATTGAAAGCTGGAGAGTTAACTGGATTTAACAGATCAGAGATGAATGCGGTCAAACAATTCTTGAGTAAGAAAGAAGATGTTTATCGTATGCCGTATGGACGCAGGACCGCGAATTTTCCACGAAACTGTATCATTGTAGGAACTACGAATGATAAAGAGTTCTTAAAGGACAGAACGGGAAACAGAAGATTTTGGCCTGTCGGACTCGGAAAACAGAAACCGAAGAAAGAATATCTTTTCAAGAACTGCCGGCAGAAGTCGATCAGGTATGGGCAGAAGCAGCTGCGAGATGGATGTTAGGAGAGCCGCTGTATATGTACCGGGGGATGTCGCTAAAGTGGCACAAGGAGAAGCAGGAAACTTACAGAGAAGCATCTCCAAAAGAAGGTGTGATCAGAGAGTTCCTAGAGAAGAAGATTCCAACAGATTGGAAGGAAAAGAGTCAGGCACAGAGAAGGTCATTTTTCAACAGTGAATTTCAGGTAAAAGATGAGAACAACTTAGTAAATAGAGAAAGGATTTGTGCGGCAGAGATATGGTGTGAGTGCTTCGGAGGCGATTTAAAGCAAATGAAACGACATGACATCATAGAGATTAACAGCATTCTTAATTGTATTAGTGGATGGGATCGAGTATCATCTGCGAGATTCGGTCCTTATGGCACACAAAGGGGCTACATCCGTGTAAACAAAGAAGCATAAGCATAAAAAATGTAAACATACAATATTTGGAAATGTAAACAGTGTAAACATACTGTAAACAAACGATTGTTTACAATGAAAACCGCGTAAATACTTGATTTGAATAGAATGTAAACATTGTAAACATTAAATTCTTTAAAAATAAAATATAAAGGGTAATAGTATAACGTACCCCATGTGCACACATACACGCGTATATATATAGGGGATTTCGATTACATGTTTACGGCAAAGGAGAATGATATGAGAGAAAGCAGTATAGAATCCAAGTTCAGGGATGAAGTAAAAGAGGTCGGTGGTATGGCGTATAAGTTTGTATCCCCGGGCAATGCTGGAGTACCAGACAGGGTTGTAATCCTTCAAGGCGGAAAATCTGGATTCGTAGAATTGAAACGTCCGGGAGAAAAAACGACACCGCTTCAGAAAGTCCAGATCCGTAAGATCTTAGCAACGGGGTGTTATGCAACCGTTCTTGATAACAAAAAAGATATTGACCGAGTGATCTGGGAGATCGAAGCATGGAATCCAGGTAAGGCCCCGGACAAGATCGCAGAGTTAGAACAGAGAGGCATGATATGAAATTTGTACCACACAATTATCAGCGATACTGCATTAACCGCATGATCACGGATCCGGTCTTAGGATTGTTTCTTGACATGGGACTTGGAAAGACAGTGATCACACTGACAGCAGTCAATGATCTGAGATTCAATCGGTTTGCAGTCCGGAAAGTTCTTGTCATCGCGCCGAAGAAAGTTGCAGAAGATACATGGACAAGAGAATCACAGAAATGGGATCACTTAAAGATGCTTCGGGTGATCCCAGTCCTTGGAAGTATCAAACAGCGGATCAGAGCGATCAACACACCCGGCGATATCTGGGTGTTATCAAGAGACAATGTCTCGTGGTTGGTTGATTATTACAAAAATGACTGGCCGTTTGACATGGTGATCATTGATGAGTTGTCGAGCTTTAAGTCCAACAAAGCAAAACGATTCCGAAAATTAAAAAGTGTCAGGAGTCACATCCACCGGATCGTAGGGCTTACAGGAACACCGACTCCGAACGGACTGGAAGACCTGTGGGCACAGATCTATCTTCTGGATGAAGGAGAACGGCTAGGAAAGACTCTAACCGGATATCGTGATAATTACTTCACACCAGGAGCAAGAAACGGAAATGTGATCTATGAGTACAATCCAAGGACATGGGCAGACGAAGAGATCAATGAACGGATCAAAGATATCTGTATCTCCATGAAAGCAGAGGATTATCTGGAATTACCAGAACGGATCGATAATGTCCGTCATATCAAACTTCCAGATAAAGCAAAGAAGCAGTATGAAGAACTGGAGAAGACGATGATCGCGGATATCGATGGAGAGACTATTGACGTTACAAGTGCAGCGGCTTTAAGCAATAAACTTTTGCAGTTATGTAACGGGGCTGTCTATGATGCAGACGGTATATACCATGAGGTGCATGACGAGAAGATCGAAGCCTTAAAAGAGATCATCGATGCAAATGCCGGAAAGGGGATATTAGTGTTTTATAACTTTAAGCATGACAAGGCACGGATCCAGAAGGCTTTGAAAAAGAGCAAGCTTCGGATCGGGGAATTAAAGAATCCGGACAGCATCACAGCCTGGAACAATGGGCAGATGGATATCCTACTTGCACATCCGGCAAGTGCAGCATACGGATTAAACCTCCAGGCAGGTGGGCACATCATTGTCTGGTTTGGACTTAACTGGTCATTGGAGTTATATCAACAGGCAAATGCCAGATTGTACCGACAGGGACAAAAAGAGAATGTTGTGATCCATCATCTAGTCACTGCCGGCGGATATGATGAGAACGTCATGGATGCGCTGGAAGCAAAAGAAGTTACACAGGATTCGTTTCTGGATGCCTTAAAGGCAAGGATCAAGAGCGTGAAAGGAGAGAACGATGGGAAAGATTAATGCAAAGATGGAAGGCAGGACCGAAGGATTGGAACTTGCTTTACGCATTGTGAGAGAAGGCGGAGCAGAAGCCTTAGAGAGAGAAATGAAACGCCGGAGAGTTACAGGGATCAAGGTTCCTGTCAATCATAGAGAAATGGATAAAGCGGCACAGAAGATCAAAGAGCAGATCCTGGATACCGTTCTTGCTATGAGCATCATGGTGCTAAGAGATGAGTTTGGTTTTGGCAAGAAACGGCTGGATCAGTTCAAAGCCAGATTTAACTTAAAAACAGAATGTATGAATGACGGATTAGTTACATGGGCAGACATCCTGGAGGCAATCAGAGATGAGACTGGCATTGAGCTTACGATCCGAGAAAATCGTTAAGGAAAGTTAAGGAGTGAATTAATTATGGCAAAGATCAGACGAAACATTGCGAAGGTCTATATTCATTCGCAGGATAATGGCAATGACTTTGGGATCATCGACCATCTGGCTGAGGTCGGATACGATGTCGATTTCGAAGTTGTGGATAACGGAGTTGGCAATAAGGTGATCTCATGTGAGATCTATGATGCAGGGGGGGGAAGAAAGACAATGATCAAGAAATAACAGGACAGCAATGAACGCATACAAGAAGACCAGAGAAAAACACGGTGGGGATCGCCCCGCTGTGTAGTCTGCGGTGAAGTGATGGATCCGGAGGACGATGAGACAGAGTGGTCCAGAACAAAGAGAAGGACAGATTGTTTCGTACATAGACATTGCGTGAAACACTGGGGAGATGCTTAGTAAAAATAGGTGACAGGAGGAAAGACATGGATAAGAAAAAGCTAAAACAGTATCGATCATTGAAGAGGGAGCAGAAGATGCTGGAAGAGAAAACGGAGAAACTGAATGAGAGAGCAGAGAGGATTCCGGCAGTCATTGGGAAGGTAAAAGGATCCATGAACACGTTCCCCTATATCGAAACGCATATGAGTGTTTCGATGTCAGAGCCGAAACAGGCAGATGTGATCTATCGGCAGATGATAATTAACGGAAAAAGACAGGAACAGGTGGACGAACTTCTGACAGAGATTGAAGAGTTTATCAGTCAGATTCCTGATAGCAATGCAAGACAGATCTTTGAACTCATTTATCTAAATGGCAAGACACAACAGGAAGTTGGAGAACAATTGGGGTATACGAAAAGGCAGAATTTCTCAGATAATCAGTGAAAATCTAAAAGATTAAACAATTAAACAAAAAAGTGTGTTATAGTTATACTTGAGGAAATTGGATAGAGTCCAATCAATCGCCCCGTATAATTTTTTTGAGCATCGCAGAAATGCGGTGTTCTTTTGTTCTATAACTACTAGAATATACTGACAAGTTGTGATATAATAAATAAAAATTTTGTACGGAGGGATAAGTATATGGGAAATAAAGAGAATATCGCAGCAGTGGGTGTAGAAGCTGTAAAGGCTGTAAGTCAGTTTAGTGAACACACATTAACTGATTTAGAGAAAAATAATTAAATGGATATCCACACCGAGAGGGCAGGGCAAGGATTTTGAAGAGGCCATAGAAATCTATAAAAAGAACATAGAAGCAGATGAGAGGATTCCGGTTTTAATGAAAAGTGCTATGATATCGAAAGCACGAAAGACGTTAAAAGAGTATTGCAATCAAAAAGATATTTTGGAAATTGCAGAAAAATTCCTGACGGGGAAAGAGGAGATAAAAAATCTTGATGATGATTGGCTATCTTTTTTTATGGATAAGGCAAAAAATATAAATAATGATGATATAAAATTAATGTTTGGAAAAATTTTAGCGGGGAGGCATCAGGAAAAGCGCACATTCCTAAAGACTGATTCAAACATTAGAAATTATGGAAGAGTACGATGCAAAGAATTTTAAAAATTTATGTAGATCCATAATAAGAATTTCGGCAGTTGAAATTCCTCAACATAAAATGGTACCGATGATAGATTTGGATAATGACACAATGCTAGGGTTGTTAGGGTTAACAGTGTCAAATTTAATGGATTTAAAAGCCATAGGTTTAATAGAGTTTAATAGTGAGAGACCATTTATATTTAGACTAAATCCTACACCATATAATTCAAGAACGGTAATAAAATATGGCGAGAGTGAAAGAATAGTTAATTTACAAGAATTAGAAGTAGGACATGTTGCATTTACTAAAGCAGGAGAAAAATTAGCAAGTTTATTAGAAGAGCAGGCTATTAAAGAATACGAAATCGAAATTGAAAAATATTATAGGAGACGAAAACACAAAAGGAAGATAATGAGTAAAGATCAAGGCACCTTCGGGTGCTTTTTTCGTGCATAAATTTAAGGACTTCTAGCTCAGCAGGTCAGAGCAGTCGGCTCATAACCGATTGGTCCAGGGTTCGAATCCCTGGAGGTCCATTTTTAAAAGAAAGGAGTGAGCCTGGATGGCATTAACAGAAAAAAGAAAGCTATTTGCTGATGAATACCTGATAGATTTGAATGCATCTCGGGCTTACAGAGTTGCGTATCCGCGAGTAAAAGATGGAGATGTAGCGGCTGCTGCCGCAAGTAGATTATTAAAGATTGAAGAGGTAAAGAAGTATGTAGCGGACCAAATGGAAGCGATTCATAATGAGAAAATAGCGGACGCCCAGGAAGTGATTGAATACCTAACTGCAGTAATGCGTGGGAAGAGTAATGCAGAGGAGATTGTTGTTGAAGGAATCGGAGATGGATGCAGTGAAGCCAGAACAATAGAAAAAGGTCCATCGGAGAAAGAACGCTTGAAAGCTGCGGAGCTTCTCGGTAAAAGATATGCACTCTTTACTGATAAAGTTGAAACAGATGTTGACATGGATCTTAATATTACAATTGACTATGGCGAGGATGATACCGGATGAACATAAAAGTACAGGCGAATCCTTGTTTTAAAGATGCCGATCGCAGCAAAAAACGATACATTGTGATGAAGGGGTCTGCTGGATCAGGAAAGAGTATGGATACAGCACAGCATTATATCCTAAGACTCATGAGTGATCCTGGGCGAAACCTTTTATGTGTCCGAAAAGCAGATGTAACGAATAGAGATAGCACTTTTGCAGAATTGCAGGGTGCTATTTTTCGTATGTTTGGAGAACAGTATAAACGATACTGGTACATCAATGCATCAAATATGACCATAGAGTGCAAGAGTAATCACAATCAGATCATATTCAGAGGTGTGAATGATGAAAGACAGAGAGAAAAGCTGAAATCAATCACATTCAAACGAGGAAAGCTAACAGACGTTTGGATAGAAGAAGCGACAGAGATCACACAGTCAGATTTTGAGATCATTGACGACCGATTGAGAGGAGAATTGCCAGAAGGACAGTTCTATCAGATTAGAATGACATTTAACCCTGTATCAGCGCACCACTGGATCAAGAAAGTGTTCTTTGATCGTGCTGATCCTGATGTACTCACACACCAGTCAACTTACGAAAAGAACCGATTCATCGATGAAGCATATCACAGACGAATGCTAAGACGTAAAGAGGTGGACCCAGAAGGATACAGAGTTTATGGCCTTGGAGAGTGGGGAGAAGTTGCAGGTTTGATCCTTAAAAATTATGTCATAGAAGAATTTGATCGTACACCAGAACGCTTTGATTACATGGTAAATGCACAGGACTTTGGATTTAACCATGCAAACTGTATTGGGGAGGTTGGATTCAAAGATGGCGATCTGTACTTATGTCGGGAACTTTATGTCTACGAAATGGACACAGAAGAAATTATCAAAAAGGCAGCAGGGAGATTCAATAAGAAGCTTCGTATGTGGTGTGATTCTGCGGAACCAGATCGTATCAAGATGTGGAAGAAAGCAGGATACAGAGCAAAAGGAGTAAAAAAAGAGCTGAACAGTGTCAGCGCACAGATTGACTATTTGAAACAACATAGGATACATATCTATCCAACGTGTGTAAATACAATTAAAGAAATACAGCAATGGAAGTGGAAGAAGGATGAGAGAACCAATACTTATCTAGATGAGCCAGTTCCATTTTTTGATGATGCAATGGCCATGTTACGTTATTCAATCGAAGAAGAACGAAAACAGAAACCAAGACTAAACACAAAAGTGAAAGGAGGAATATGATGCGTAAAGAAATTTATAGGATATCATCTGACGAAGAGTTAACAGATGCGAAACTTAGTCAGTTTATTATGAGACATGCTGCAGAAGTCGCGTTTCGATATAAACCATTGGACGATGCATACCAAACAGACTATCCGATCTTTCACGAAAAACCGAAACCAGAGTGGAAACCAGATAATCGAATTGCAGTAAACTTTGCAAAATATATCGTTGATACAATGAATGGTTATTTTATCGGGAATCCAATCAAAATCATAGTGGATGATGGAGAAGAAGCGATAGAAGATTATGTTGAGTTCCTTGATCAATACAATGATCAGGACGACAACAATGCAGAATTATCAAAAATCTGCAGCATTTTTGGTAAGGGCTATGAGATGTATTACAACGATGATGCTGGAAATGTAGGAATTGTATATTTAGATCCAATGGAAGCTTTTATGATTTATGATGATTCAGTTCTTAGAAAGGAACGCTATTTTGTTCGTTTGTATAGAGATGTAGATAATGTACTGCATGGCAGCGTATCGGACGAACTGAAGGTCCGATGGTTTACATTGAAAGGAAGGATCGTATGGGATAAAGAAGAAAAGGAACATTACTTTGACGGAGTTCCAGCGACAGAGTATCAGGAAAATAAAGAATGCCAGGGAATCTTTGAACCAGTGATGTCTATGATCAACGCATATAATAAAGCGGTTAGTGAAAAGGCGAATGATGTAGATTATTTTGCGGATGCCTATTTAAAGATTATAGGAACATTACTAGATGAAGACGAATTGAAACATATTAGATCAGACCGTGTGATCAACTTCGATGGAGATGCTGAGAATCTGATAATCGATTTCTTGCAGAAGCCAGATGGAGATGTAACACAGGAACATTTGGTTGATCGCTTGGAAAAATTAATATTTCAGATTGCCATGGTGGCCAACATTAGCGATGAGAATTTTGGTACAGCTTCTGGCATTGCAATGGCGTATAAGTTGCAGGCAATGAACAATCTTAGAAAAACCAAGGAACGCAAATTTACATCCGGAATGAACCGAAGATACAAGCTCATCTTTAGCAATCCAAGCAGACATATGGGTATAGAAAAAGATGACTGGGTGAAATTACATTACAAATTCACACCAAACGTTCCGGCAAACTTACTGGAAGAAAGTCAGATCGCACAGAATCTTTCTGGTGTTGTATCACAGGAAACCCAGCTAGGAGTCTTAAGTGTTGTAGATAATCCAAAAGTAGAGATTGAACGCATCGAGAAAGAGGAAGAGAAGCCGAAAGATGCAGTAATGCAACAGATGTTTGGGGATAAAGCAAATGAGCAGTAAAAACTACTGGAGAGAGCGTGAAGAACGTCAAAGAAAGCAAAACATCAAAAATGAAGCAGAGCATCAAAAGAAACTTGACGATATCTATGCAAACATGCTTGATAACATAGAAAAAGAGATCAACGGATTTTATGTGAAATATGCAAAAGCAGAAGGAATCACAATGGCAGAAGCCAAGAAACGGATCGCAAAGATCGACATTGATGCATATGCCAAGAAAGCGAAACGTTATGTTAAAGACAAAGACCTCTCCAAGAAAGCCAATGATGAGATGAGATATTATAATGCAGCAATGAAAATCAACCGGTTGGAATTACTAAAGGCTAATATCGGTATGCACCTAGTAGGTGGTTACGATGAGATAGAGAAGATGTTTGGAGATGTGTTCACGCAGCGAACTGAGGAAGAAATGCGGAAACAAGCAGGTATCCTAGGAAAGACGATCAATGATAATGCGAAAAAGGCAAGAGCGATCGTTGACGCATCTTATAAAAATGCAACTTGGTCCGAACGTATATGGGCTCATCAGTCAATGCTAAAATCAGAGATTGATAAACTTCTTCAGGAAGGGCTGATCCAAGGAAAACATCCAAGTGTGCTTGCAAGGCATTTAGAGAAACGATTCGGAGTCAGTAAGAGTAATGCAAAGAGGCTGATGGTTACAGAACTTGCAAGAGTTCAGACAGAAGCCCAGAAACAGTCGTTTATACAGAATGGCTTTGAAGAGTATGAATACATAGCATGTGAGAAAGCGGATGCATGCAGTCAATGCAGATCATTGGATGGAAAGGTATTTAAAGTCGAGGATATGATGCCCGGAGAAAATGCCCCGCCAATGCATCCGTATTGTCATTGTAGTACAGCGGCTCATATGGATGATAATGATTATGAGAAATGGCTAGATACGTATTCGGAGCATGGACTTGATTTTGAATCGTGGCAGCAGTTGAAAGCACAAAGCAGAAATGATAAAATTCAATTAGATGAAGATGAATTGAGCGCTTTAATGAAATATAAAAGTTTTGAGTCTTATACAATCAATGATCTGCTGAGAAGATGTGAAGACCCACAGAAACTTCCAGAAAAAGATCAACAATTTGTCAGTCATTTAGACTCGGCATTAACGAAAGTGCCACAATACGAAGGGGATTTAGTTAGAGCGGTTGATTTTTCTAGTTATGCAGATTGTGAAGAAAGAATAATAAAATGCGTGGAAGAATTTGTTGAAAAGAAAGAAATCATTATAGATCAATACTGGAGTACATCGAAAGAGGAAGGATATAATGAAGAAGCTAAAATTGTGATTTATATTCAAAATTCAAAGAAAGGAAGGGACATTAGTCAGCTCGGACTAGATGAAAAAGAAGTTTTATATGAACGAAAATCAGGGTTTAAAGTTTTAAGTAAAAAGAAAGTAGATGGAGTTTGGTAATATTCTTTTACGAGAGGTATAGATATGGCGTATGAAGATATTTATAAAGGATTACAGAAGAAGAAAACAAAGAATGATAAAGGATGACATCCCAAAATTTCGAGTTATAGGAGACGCTAATTTATCGGAAGAAGAGTTGGTACAAGCCGAACAAGATTTAAACAAAATAATTAAAAGACTTCGAAAGAGAGCTAAAAACAAAAAATGATAGAAATAAAAGTGCGTGATCATGAAATCACAGTAGTAGGCCATGCAAATTATGCAGAGTATGGCAGAGACATTATATGTGCATCGGTGTCGATGTTATTGCAGAACCTAGTAAAGTCGATTCATGATCTAACCGACGACAAAATAGAATACGATTTAAAAGCTGGACAGGTTTTTATCAAATACAGGAATTTATCAGAGAAATCGAAAACTTTGATAGATTCCTTTTTTATTGGTATTTGCAGCATTGCAGATGCTTATCCGAATTATGTTCGGATTGTGTAACTATTATGACCGAAAAGTCGTTAAACTAAGTTTTTGTTAGCAATGATCTGGAAGAGACGGATTCAGGGCGAAAGGAGCAAACATGGAGAAACGCAAGTTATTTTTACAACTGTTCACAGAAGGAGATGACGGTGGGACCGGAGACGGGAATGGCGATGGATCCGGAGCAGAAGGTGGAAATAATGAACCAATGTCGTTTGATGACTTCTTAGCGCAAGAAGGAAATCAGGCAGAATTTGACCGCAGAGTAAACAAAGCAATCAAAACAGCAGTGACCAAATCAGAGGAAAAATGGAAGGCACTGACTGACGATAAGCTGACTGAAGCAGAAAAGCTTGCTAAAATGACCAAAGAAGAAAAAGCGGAATATCGTGCGAAGAAAGCAGAAAAAGAACTGGAAGAACTGAAAAAGATGAATGCCAGAACAGAACTTGCGAAAACAGCACGAAAGATGTTAGCGGACGAAGACATCAATATTTCAGATGAGCTTCTTGGTAATTTGGTAGCAGACGATGCAGACGGAACTAAGACAGCAGTTGAATCATTTGCAAAAATGTACAAGGAAGCTGTGCAGGCAGCAGTTAAAGAAGCGATCAAAGGAAAACCACCAAAAGCAGGAATAGGTGGCGGGAATACGATCACAAAGGAGCAGATAATGGATATTAAAGACCCGATTGAACGTCAGAAGATGATCCGAGAAAATATTAATCTGTTCCAGTAAAGAAAGGAGAAGAAATGGGAAAATATAAATTAGACCTGCAGTTATTTGCAGCACCAGATGGAATGACTGGACAGGGAAACTTAGAAGTAAAGGCAAGGGAAATTGACTTTGTAACATCTTTCGGAAAGAATATTCAGGCATTATTAGATGTACTTGGTATCGCAAGGATGATCAGAAAAGAGAATGGAAGTGCCTTAAAAACAAAAGAAGTAGCAGGAGAACTGAAATCAGGAGATATTGGAGAGGGAGAAGAAATCCCATATTCTCAGTACAAAGTAACAGAAAAGGTATTCGATACGATTAAGATTGAAAAGTATCGAAAAGGCGTATCTTTGGAAGCAATTGCAGAAAAAGGATATGATGTTGCTGTCAATGATACAGACGAAGAATTTAAATCAGATCTTCAAAATAAGGTTAGTGATAAATTCTACAAGCAGTTAAAAGCTGGATCATTAACAGGAGCAGAGACAACATGGCAGATGGCAATCGCAATGTCTATCGGAAGAGTAAAAGACAAATTCAAGAAGATGAAAAGAACCGCAACAGGTGTGGCTGTATGGGTTAATACGCTTGATGTGTACAAATATATTGGTGCAGCAGATATCACACTGCAGACAGCGTTTGGGTTTGAATACATGAAGAACTTTTTAGGCGCTGATGTAGTATTTATCAGTTCCGAGATTCCAGAAGGTGTTGTAATCGCCACTCCTTTAAACAATATCGTAGCTTATTATGTTGATCCAGGAGACAGCGAATTTGTAAAAGCTGGATTATCTTATACAACAGACCCAACGACAGGGTTTATCGGATTCCATGCACAGGGAACCTATGAAAGAGCAATCTCTGACTTATTTGCGATCATGGGCTTACGTCTTTTCTGTGAATATCTTGATGCGATCGCATATACAAGTGTTGGAAGCCGAGATACACAGACTCTTGGAGAGTTACATCTTACAGCAGTAGAAGGTACAAATGCTGGTGATACAGCGATCACAATGAATGAACAGCTCATGTCAATGAAAAATGCATTTAAATACAAAGTAAATGCATCCGCAGCAACAGCTGTAACCTATGGCATGGATGTAAAGAACTGGTCTAAATGGGATGGAGTATCAGAAATCACAGCAGCAAAAGGCAGTCATGTGACAATTGTTGAGTGTGATCGTAACTATAAAGCAGTAAGATCAGGGGATGTCGTATCCGCTGCAAAAGAATAGTGAGGTGTTGATATGACTTATAAAGTAGTAAAAGCATTTCATGATCTGCAGGATTATAAAGATGTTAAAGGCGGCAAAGTATATCATCACTATGATGTTGGAGACACATATCCAAGACAGGGATTAACACCGAATAAAACTAGAATTGAGGAACTTCTTAGCAGCGGAAACGCTCAGGGAGTTCCTTTAATTGCAGAAGTAAAGGAGAAAGCGAATGCTGGAAAAGCTTAAGACAATGCTTGGCTTCGAAGATTCTACACAGGATAAAAAACTGATGCTGATCTTAGATTCTGTAGAATCAAGGCTTCGATTGCTTCTTGGTGGTACAGATCCACCAGATGAGATGGAACACATCATTATCGAAGTAGCGATAATTCGTTTTAATCGCATCGGATCTGAAGGACTAGCAAGTCATAACGTTGAAGGAGAAACACAGTCGTATGCGTCTGCAAATGATTTTGCTTCGTTTATGGATGAAATCGAAGCATATTTACAGATGCAAAAGGATGCAAAACGAGGAAAGTTGAGGTTTCTATGAGATATGACACAACGATTTACTTTCAAAAGTTGACACAAGGAGAATATGATCAGGAAACAGGTGATTACAAAGAAGATTCTGTAAGCGAAGATTCAAGACAAGCCTCGATCATGGATACAACAACACAGATGATGCAACTGGTTTATGGGATGATCAAGCAGGGCAGTTTAACGATTCAGTTACAAAATCACTATGATCAGCCATTTGATCAGATCAGAGTTGGAAATACAATCTATAAGGCAGATCATTCAAGGAAGCTTCGAACCAAACAGACTTTTATTGTGTCGGAGGTGCAATGATGAGTGGAATTAAGGTGAATGGATTAGATCAGCTTAATGCAAAATTAAGAAAGAACATGGATCTTAATGCAGTAAAGACAATAGTCAAAAAGAATGGAGCGGATCTCCAGAAAAAAGCGCAACATTATGTACCGGTAGATACTGGAACATTAAAAAGAAGCATTGGCCTCAATATCAAAGATGGCGGCTTAACTGCGGTTGTAGCACCAACGACAGATTATGCAGAATATGTTGAGTATGGAACACGTTTCATGGAATCACAACCGTACATGCGCCCAGCACTGGGCGAGCAGAAACAAATTTTTAAAAGTGACTTAGAAAAGGTAATAAAATAACATGGATCCACAGCAGGAACTATTTACTGTGCTGCTGTTAAAACTAAAAGAAAAATATCAGGATACGGGAATCGGTGTGTATGATACATTCCTACCGCCGGATAAAACCCCGTATCCTTTTGTTTATCTTGCTGACAGCATACAGGATGATCAAGCAAATAAAACAACAGTCTTTGGAGCAGTCAGCCAGATAATCCATGTCTGGCATAACAACCCAAAGCAGAGAGGAACACTATCGAAGATATTGTTAGAAATCAAAGATATGTGTTACAAGATTGGAGAAACAAAAAACTTTGGTTGGAATCTTGTAAGAGTGAATCAAAGAGTCCTCTCAGACACAACGACAAAAGAACCCCTAATGCATGGGGTTTTAGAATTAGAATTTACATTTAATTAGGAGGTAGCAATGTTAGATTTACAGCTTTTTGGAAATGAAGCGGTACAAGGTAAAAAGATTGTTTATCTGTACCGAATTTTATCAGAAGCACCAACACAGAGTGGTACAGCATTGGCATTCACAACAGAGAATGGCCGTACTAAGTCGAAAGATGCTGATTCTACTGCGACAAAGGATGGTTCTATCAGAACACCTGGTGCTGCAGAAGTGGAAATCACAGCGACATCGATTTTGAAGAAAGGTGATGAGCTAATTAATAAATTAGAGAAGGCACTGGATGACGACGCGTTGATCGAAATCTGGGAAGCAAATTTAGCAGAGCCAGCGGAAGCAGGAAATAACAAGTTCAAAGGAACGTATTTTCAGGGATATTTAACAGAGATTGAATACACAGCTAATGCAGATGAGTTTGTAGAAGTTTCCTTAACGTTTGGTATTAACGGAACAGGTGCAGACGGAGATGTAACTGTGACAACACAGCAGCAGGAACAGGCATATGCATTCGTAGACACACCAAAAACAGGAGCTTAGGAGGATATAACATGTACGAATTACAGATTAATCAGTCAACTTACGAGTTTAATTTTGGCATGGGATTTATGAGAGCGCTAAATAAAACTCTCTCTGTTCCAGTAGAAGACATTAAAGGGAAAACAAAAGAGATTGGAATGCGATATAAGATTGCAGAAGTGATCGATGGAGATATTGAAGCATTAGAGGATGTTCTTTTGATTGCTAATAAAGGATTTTCACCTAGATTAGAAAAGAAAGAATTAGATAAGTTTATTGAAGATGAAACAACAGATCTTGATGAACTGTTTAAGTCAGTATTGGGTTTCTTAGAGAGTGCAAATGTTACCAAGAAAACGACACAGGAGATTCAAGATGCGATCAAGGAACAGAAACGGGAGAAATAAAAGATTTCGAAGAACAGTACCGGGAGATAGCAATTGACTGCTTCCGGTATTTTGGTTTTACATCATTTGATCAGGTGGATCAGCTGACGATCGCGCAATATGAGATCATGGCTGAAGCGGCAAGATTAAAAGAAGTAGATAAAGACTATCGAAACCATCTGCAGGCATTTCTTAATTTTGCTGTACGAGCAAAAAAGAAAGCAGGAAAGAACAAACAAAGGCCGGTCTATCCTACATTTAAAAAGTTCTATGACTATGAAGATGCGATTGAACAAGCAAAGCAGAAGAATAAACCAGACAGATTTGAAAAGATGAAGAGATTGTTGAGAAGGAGGGAGAGCTGATGCCAGAAACATATAGTGTTGAAGCAATATTGACGGCAAGAGATGCTGGTTTTGAAGCCGGAATGAAAGCAGCTCAAAAATCGACACAATCTTTAGGTGCTGTTTTAAAAAAAAGGAATCGGCTTCGGGGCAATGATGGCGATTGGAAATAAAGCCGTATCCGTAGTTACCTCTGGACTTTCTGAAATTGTTAGTGGTTTAAATGAATCAAGTGCTGCATGGAAAACGTTTGAAGGCAATATGGAAATGAATAATCATTCACGAAAAGAGATTGTCAGCACTAAAAAAGAGCTTCAAAAGTTTGCAGAACAAACAATCTATAGTTCCTCTGATATGGCATCTACTTATGCACAGTTAGATGCAGTTGGTACAAAAAGTACAACAAAACTTGTAAAGGGTTTTGGCGGATTAGCAGCAGCTGCAGAAAATCCACAACAAGCAATGAAAACTTTATCCCAGCAAGCAACTCAGATGGCAGCAAAGCCTAAGGTACAATGGCAGGATTTCAAATTGATGGTCGAACAGACACCTGCAGGTATTGCAGCAGTTGCAAAAACAATGGGAAAATCTACGCAACAGTTAATTAAAGATGTTCAAGATGGAAAAATAAAAACAGAAGATTTCTTTGATGCTGTGGCAAAAACTGGAACAAACAAACAGTTTACCAAATTGGCAACAGAATATAAGACTGTAGGACAGGCAATGGATGGCTTGACTGAAACAGCATCTAATAAGTTACAGCCAGCGTTTGATAAAGTATCCAGCATTGCAATTAAAGGAGTAAGCGATGTAACAAATCTTTTGGATAATGTCGATGGCAATAAAATAGCAAGCAAGATTGGTAACTTTGCAACAAAGGCAGGAAAATACTGGTCTGTTTTCAAGACAGATGCAAAAGAAGTAGGACAAGCATTCGGATCAGCAGTAAGTGCTATTGGAAAAAGCATGGGGGAATTGAATGGATCATTTGGCTCTGCAAAATCTGTATCTGGATTTAAAAGCATAATTGGTGAAATTACCGGAGGGTTAAAAAGTTTTGCTGGATTTTGTGAAGATCATTCAGATGCAATTGCATCACTGATAACGCAATTACCAAAATTATTAGTAGCTTACAAAGGTTTTAAAATTGTAAAAACTCTTGCACCTGGGATAGGAAGCTTTACGAAATCAATTTTATCGTTAGCTGGAAAAGGAATTACAGGACTTGCAGCAAAGCTTTTTGGGGTAGCTGCAGGTGAGGTGGCTACAGGAAATTCGGCTAAAGTAAGCAATAAGTCAGTTTTAGCGATGGCAAAAAGTACAATGATGTTAGGCGTAGGAGTTTTAATGGTTGCAACTGGATTTGGGATTATGGCACAAGCAAGTATTGCACTAGCTAATTCCGGCGGATTGGCAATAGGGATAATGCTTGGGATGACTGGTGCATTGGCTGCACTTGTAATTGGCGGAATGGCTGCAATGAAGATATTTTCTCAAACACCAGCAAGAGCACAAGCTGGAGCAGTAGCTTTACTCGCTTTAGGAGCAGGAATATTAATGGTTGCAGCAGGTCTAGCAATCATGGCAGCAGCAAGTATCGCACTTGCAAATGCAGGTACACCAGCGATTGCTTGCATGGCAGGAATGGTTGTAGCAGTTGGAGCATTAACGGCAATCGCAGGAGCGGTTGGACCAGCGATGACAGCAGGGGCAGTTGGATTTATAGCTTTTGGAGCAGCAATTGTCCTTGTTGGAGCAGGAGCATTATTAGCAGCTGCATCGCTATCAGTTGTTGCAGGAGTATTGCCAACAGTTGTTCAATACGGAACATCAGGGGCGGTAGCAATCGCTGCACTTGGAGCAAGTATGGTTGTCTTTGGGGCTGGATCATTGGTAGCAGGAGCTGGTTGCGTTGTACTTGGAGCTGGTCTTTTAGCAGTAGGAGTAGGAGCTACGACAGCAGGAGCCGGGCTTTTAATACTTGGAACATCGCTTACAGTAACAAGTACAGGATTTACTGCATTTGGAAATGTTATCAAAACTGTCGTTGGCACAATCAGCGGAGGGCTTCGAAGTGTACTTGATGGAATTTCGGGTGTGATCAAGTCTGTTGGAGAATCTGCGAAGAATGCAGGAACTGGATTTAAGAGTGTAGCCGAAGGAATCAAGATGATTTCCGGATTATCGATAGGATCTATTGCAAAAAGCCTTGGGGCAGTAGCAATCGGGATTGGAAAAATCTCTCGTAAAGGCTCCGACATACAACAGACTGCAAACGGCATGAAGACTCTATCAGCAGCATCAACATCTGTAAATTCAAGCTTTGGATCCATGGGAGCGAAAGCAACATCAGTGCTATCTGGAATCAAAAAATCAATGTCTAGTACGGCCAATGCTGCAAAATCATCTGGAAAGAAGATGGGAAAGCGGATTCACCTCTTCCATGCAAAGTGGATTAAGCAAAGGACCAGCCATTGCCTCAAAAGCTGTATCTAGCACAAATTCAAGATTACGTTCAGGACGATCTGGAGCATATAGTGCAGGTGCTTATATCAGTCAAGGTTTTGCGCAGGGAATGAGGTCATGCCTTGGACAGATCGAAGCTGCAGCATCCAGAATGGTATCAGCAGCAGAAAAGGCAATTAGGGCAAAAGCTCAGATTCATTCCCCATCAAAACTTACAAAGAAAGACGGTCGATACATTGCAGCAGGTCTTGCAATTGGGATCAGAAGCGGAATAAACAATGTGAAATCTGCAGGTAAGACTTTGGTAAAAACAGCTATTGATACAATGAGGAAAGCTACAAAGACACGAAAATACGAAGATGCTGCAAGCAGTGCAGTCGATAAATATAAATCGTCTATGAATAGTAAAGTATCCAGTGTTACAAAATCATTGAACAAGACAATAGACACTGGTATCAAAAAAGCAAAAAAACAGAATCCAAAACTTAAAAAGGCCTATACGAAGGTTGGAAAGATTCTAAAATCTGACATGAGCAAAACTATAAAGAACCAAGGACAAAAAGCAATCAATGCAGCAGATAAGGCGTTAACAGCTCTTGGGAAGAAATATCAAGAGAAATACGATGCGATTGTCGCAGATCGGGATAGCTATAAGAGTAAATTGGTTGATTATGGAGATCTTTTTAGCTCAGATAGTTATGGGTTTATTTCTATTGTGGATTTTAAAGCACAGAAAAAGCAGGTCGAACAGCTTGCAAAAAATATGGAGAGACTTAAAAAGGTGCTTCCGTATGATCTCATGAAAGATATCCAGAATCTTGATACTGCACAGGGTCTGAAATATACAACAGAACTGTTAAAGAAAAGTGATGCGTGGTTAACACAATATGGAAAAGATTATACAGCTTTTATGAATACAGCTAATTCTAGTGCAGAAGCATATTATAAGCCTTATATTGATCAGATTGATAAAGATTATAATAGCGCAGTTACGAGCGAATTGAATAAGCTGAAAACAAAAATGAATACAATTGCAAAAGAAGCAACTGCAGGTTTTGTGAAGGGGCTAACATCTAAATCTAACAAGAAAGCCTTAAATAAGGCGGCAAAAGATTTGGCTAATATCCTCACAAGGGCAGTGAAAGGAAAACTAAAAATCCACTCACCATCCCGTGTCATGAAAGCCCTAGGTGTTTTTGTTGTAAAAGGATTTGTCAATGGAATTTCTTCTATGGGTAATACACTGGATAAACGATGAACAATATTATAACAATTCCAAACTTTGATAATCTTGCGATTGCAGGAGATGTTGGCGGTAGTCTTAGTAGTGATTATGACTACTATGCACAAGCAGAGTATACGATTGTTGTTCCAGTTGATCTCGATGGCAAAGAGGTTGCAAGAGTAACAGCTCCATACACAGAAGCAGAGCTAAGCAAACGGCAGACAAGACAGAACAGAAAATTAGGAAGATTGTAACAGGAGGCGCATATGCAATACAAATTTATAGATATCTATGATTCACAAGATGAGATTGCATTGCCTTCTGAAGCAATGAATTTCAATGGAAAATTTCTTGAAAATGAGATTCTGGGGTATAGGACACTATATGTTAGTGGAAGGGAATCTCTTGCTCCTGAATTAGAATTTTTTGACCGAACCAGAAGACACGGTAAAGAGGTTAAGGGAAGACGATTCACAGAAAGAGTGATTACGGTAGGATATCAGCTGATGAGTCCTACCGCTTTTGATTTCCGTCTGGCCTATAATAAGATGGCTCAGATTTTAAATGTGGATTCTGCAAGGATTGTATTTGCAGATGAACCAGATAAATATTTCACTGGAACACTCACTTCGATTGGAGATGTAGATCCTGGAAGATTATGTATTACTGGAGAATTAGAATTTACATGTGCTGACCCATTCAAATATTCGATAAAGGAAAAAGCATATAGTTTATCTAAAAAAACAGAGATCTATTATGAAGGGACACAAGAGTGTTTCCCAAAAATACAATGGAAAATGAAAAGTAATGCTGGATATGTTGCAGCATATAAAAATGATGCGCAAACAATCATACAGATCGGAAATGTATCAGAACAACAAGGGTCTGGAAATACATTTCAAACTGGAGATATTATTACGGCACAATGTGAAGACGCAAAAATTTTTGTGAATAATAGGGAATCAGAAACACTGGGAGCACTAGGGAATACATGGGAGAGTTTTTATTTATCCCCTGGAGAGAATACGATCGGAGTATTGACGTCAGATTGGAGTGAGATTCCAGAAACCCAATTATTAGTGAGGGAGGTGTGGTTATGATATTGTATTTTGCAGATCGTGAATTAAATATTATAGGGAAAGCCTCAACTAAGCTGCCGAAAGGAAGTGTTATATCAAATGATAAAAAAACAGAAGATATTGAAACAATGGCAACATCTTTTGAATGCGATGTATCATATGCGGAATCGGACCAGAGGAATATTGAGATTTGCACAACACCGGGGAACTATATTTTACGGAAGACAGAAAATGATGAGGATATAATGTTCCAGATCATAGATTCTGAGAAAGATGACGACTCTATGACTTGGCATATCTATTGTGAAGATGTTGGAATGGAATTATTAAATGAAGTTGCATTAAAAACAGAAGAAGCCAAGTCCTGGACAGCAACGCAAGCAATATCAAATACAATTATAGGAAGTGGATATGAGATAGGAATCAATCGGAGTGATAGTACCCAGAAACTTTGTGAATTTTCAGAGCAGACAAGATCAGAAAGGTTAAAAGACATTGCTGATTTATTTGCTATCGAAATTGATTATCGCTTCGATTTGAGCAGTGATGAAAAAACGGTATCTCACAAATACATTGATATATACAAAAAAAGAGGTGAAAGCAAGGGTGTAATACTGAGAAAATATATCGATTTTGACAAAATAACTGTTTCAAAATCAATACAGAATTTGGCAACATCGTTATACGCATATGGTGCTGCAGATACGTCCGGAGTAGCAATAACGTTAGAAGGGTATGCATATGATGATGGCGATTTTGTCATTGCACAACAAGAATTTGATGATAGAAACGGGGACGGAATACCGGATAAAGGATACTGTTTACAATCCAGGAACGCTCTTGAAAAATGGGGAAGGTGTATCGATGGGACAAAAAGGCATATAACGAAAATATACAATCTCGATACAGTTGATCAGAAGACATTGTTCGAAGGAACGTTGAAAGAATTAAAAGCAATTTGCGATATCGCAACAAATTATGAATGTGATATATCAAATACGACCAAAAGCATATCACTTGGAGACACGATTAATATGGTGGATGAAAGTGCTGCATTATTTTTATCATCAAGAGTTTTAAAGATAGAAACCTCTGTAGTAGACAAAACAAAGAAATTGACTCTGGGTAAGTACTTAATCAAGAGTAATGGAATTTCAGACCAGACGAGACAAAATATCACACAGATTATTACGACGGTTATTGGAAGCAGGGTTCAAGAGATGTCTGCGGATGACGTCAGAAGTATATGCGTGTAATGTAAAGGAGAAATATGATATGGCATTAATGGGAGAAGAAGCTTTAAAAGAAGTCTGGAATATGATAAAAGGAAAAATCTCAGAAGAAAAGCAAATGTATAAATGGGTTTTTGCAGATAAGAACTGTACAATGTCAATATTTCGCCAAATGAACATTTGTAATATCAGGGTGACCGCTAAAAATGACCTATCAGGCTTCGAGCTAAAATTGCCGGAAGGTTTTATCCGGATAACGAAATTAGCGATGAAAATGGAATATCAATCGCAATAAATGGAGCTACAAGTGTAAATATATCTTCTGGGAAGACAACTTCATTATCCTATAGCACGTCAAATTTTCTGCCAGATGAAAGCTATAAAATGTAGGGAGAACTGAAATATGATAACGATTGATAATGATTTAAGGACAATAAATATACCTTCTGACACTAGATTGCTTGGAGTGGTAGGTGATAAGGATGTAAATACATTAGAATTTGAAATGCCACGGAGATATAAAGGGTTAGATCTGTCTGAGTATGAAATACAGATAAGATATAAAAATATTGAACGAGGAAGATTAAGATATATGGAAGGTGAATATGATCCACCTAATATTGTTTTCAACGATGAAAAAAATTAATTTTTATTGGGTAATCGGTAACGATGCCTGCAGCTATCGTGGAATAACAGAGTTTTCAATATTTTTGGAAAAAGATAACTGTAAATTCAATACCAGATGGGCAGCACTTCCCGTTTTTGAAAAACAATTTCCAGAAGTAGGACACACAGTGAAGGATAGCGAATTGGTAGAAATTGATGTAGATGAGATGAAATTTAGTGTTGAAGATGAAATACTTATAATGTCTCGAAAATAGGAGGTTAAAAATGAAGAAAACAGTAAAGGATTTGTAGATTCAGAAGGAAATGAATATCAGTATAAAGATGAAATCGCCCGTTCACAAAATCAAAAGTTTCAGGAGCATTTGGATAATACGCCATATATGACTGTTGAAGAAGGGGAGTCAGCAGATTTACCAGTATACACGATTGATGATACTGAGATATCAGTAGCGTCTACATGGAGTAGTGAAAAGATCAATGGAAAAATTCAGGAGGTTTTTCAAAATGCCAGTAACGGAAAAAATAAACTTGCCACCGCTATTGGCAATGGAGCAACGGCAGATATGACCTGGGACCAGTTAGCAAGTAAAGTATTACATGTTAATTATCAGAAAAAAGTGGCGAAAATGGAGTGTATTTCGATAAAGCATTTAATACGGTGTTACTGTGGGCAGTTGCTGGAGCAAATTATGGGGACGATAGAACAGGATGTATTATTGCAAATGGTCTTGTGGACGGTAACGATAAAATCAACATAATGCCGATGGATAGTGACAGCGATACATCTTATAGTCTCGTGAATAATGGAAATCAACTTTTTGCTCAAACACATCCCGCGAATGCGACTCATAATACTTGCTATTACTACTGTTATCAGATTGGTTATAACTAGGAGAGGAGAAAAACAATGGGAAAAAATGGAATATTAAAAAACAAAGCGGGCGAACAGATTTTTCCAGCGACGACGGCTGATCAAGTGGTATGGGATAAGAACACGAATTTGAAGCAGCAAATGGCGAAGCAGGATGCAAGAATTTCCAATCTTGCAAAGCTTGAAGATGGAAGTACAACTGGCGATGCTGAATTACAGGATATTCGATATGGAGCGGATGGAATTGTATATGATAATGCTGGAGAAGCAGTTAGGATGCAGACTGGAAATGCACAGATGATGATTGATAGTTTAGAAAAAGCAATGGTATCAAATGAAGCAATTAGTGAGGAATTGTATTCAGGATTAGCAAAAAATGCACCCGATACAATAAATAAAATCTATGATAGCAAAAATAATCACTGGCAACAATTTGATAGTGATTATTTAGGAATAGTATACGAGGTTAAAGAGGGCGAGCAATATGTTATTAGCGGAACTTCTTTGAACGAACGATTTCAGCTTGTGAATTTTTTTGATACTCTTGAAACAGATAGGGTGTTAGATTTTTATCCGAAGGTAAGTGATACATATAGTAGCTTGAAAGTTGTAATGGAGCTGTTGACAGTGCCTAAAAATGCTAATTATATGGTACTTAATACACATCAAGATAGTACAATTACTGTAGGAAAAGTGACAGGATATAAAGATTTTAAGTCAGAAATAGAGCAGTCTTTAAATGATTTAGAAAAAGCAAGTATTGATGTAACTAAAAAAACAAGTGAATTGGATCAATCATGTGTGAAAAATGAAATGATGACTGACAGTGTTTATAACGGACGTGCAGGAGACAATCCGAATATACTCAACAAAATGTGTTTACTTGAATCTGATCGTTGGCAAACGTTTGATACAGATTATTGCAGTGTTTCTTATTCTGTTGCAAAGGGTGAACAATATCGGATTACAGGAACTAATATAAATAATTCATTTTCTTTGATAAACTTATTCAATTCAATGGAAGAAGTTAAGGGAATACAATATTATCCAAGTAAAGATATGGTCGATGCTGATAAAAAACATTATACTGGTTTAAAAATTCAGGACTACGTTGTAAAAATTCCGCCTGGTTGTGTGCGTATGGTTCTTAATTCGCATCGATCATCCACGATTAAAATTGAAAAAATAACAGGGTATAAAGATTTTAAGTCAGAAACAGAGAAAACTTTAACGGATCTGAACAATAGCGATGATTTAAAAGATTTTCAAATAAAAAATTTACAACAGAGATTATTTGACACAGGAAAATATAATGATTTTGCATTCAAAGAGTTTGACAAAACTTATTTTGCGTTTGTAATCGATGATTCTAATAAAACTTTATATCCTATTTACAAAAAATTTCACGACAAGGGCGTAAAATTATCAAGTGCAACTATCCCAGGCAATTTGAATATAGCTGTAGAGGGCATCGGAACAAATAAAGACGTATTAGATTTAATTGTTGCAGATGGTGGTGAGGTGTTAGTACATTACTATGGAAACCTTATTGATATAGGTGAGCAAGCACCAGACACAGATCGTACCTATCTAAACACTGTAGAGGATTGGGATTCACGCATTGTAGTAACAAAAAAAGCACTGGAAGATATGGGATATAAGATAAGAGGTGTTATCAGAGCAGATTATACAAGCAGTCGAACGAAAACAGGGGAGCAATATTGCAGAGAATATTATGATTATTCAGACGGATTAGGAACATCGCCACAGTATACATTGACAAGAATGTTTGTACATAATTTTTCGACAGTCGAAGATTTCAAAAAATGGATAGACAAGTGCTGTGAAAAGCCAGGTTTTTATCCAATATGTACACACGGATCAGAATCAGTTAATGATAACATGGATGAAATCCTTGATTATATTTTGAACAAAGATAATTGCGAATGTACTACTTACAAAGATGTATATGATCAATTCCGAAGTACAGTGCTTGAAAACAGAATTAAAGCACTTGAAGAAAAAGTATCTGGTTAATTAAAAAATTATATAGTTAAGCAGCATAATTTCAAAATAGCAGAAAAAGGTGCATGATATCATGCACCAAATTAAATGATTTGCAGTTATTAAGGATTAAGGACACATACTTCATAGAATAATAAAGAAAGATCAGGAAGTTTTATGTAAGACTTTTCATAATCCAGTGTTTCTCCAGGTGGTAGAGAATTTTTATGGGATTGTTCTAATTTTTTAAATAGAGGATTTTGTTTTACATGATTATATATTTTTTCGTCGGTGTAATATCCGTCGAATGGGATTTCAATTAAACCTAAGCGCAATAAACTATCAAGCGATGTTGCACATTGTTTAATTGAAAAATCTTGTATCCATGAGCAGTGATATTGAATTGGATATGAACCACCATGTTCCCTTTTTACTCTTAGATTAATAAGAGGTCGAGACCCAGCATTCATTATTAATTGAAATATACGTGCATCTATAGGAGACATCTGCTTGATTATTTCAACAAAAGAGGGATGAACAGTATCTTTTGTATCTTTAATCATAGATTTGGCAAGAAGATTGGCATATAGATTACGCAATTCATCACTATTCATTGCATAGGAAATTGCTTGAATTGCAGGAACAGCGACATATGGTTCTGGTTCAACAATTTTTCGGGATCGACATTATCAAGTTTTTGAGCAAGAAGTTTCTTAGTTTCTTCGATGCTATACTCTTTATTTAAAATCCATCTATCAAGCCCAGAGAATGCTGCGTTAATAGCACGAGGTATTCGGGCAATAACTTTGCCAGTTTCTTGTGCTGCTGGTTGAAGAGTATCGTGATATAACTCGGGAACAGTATCAAGAGCTTTTGCGACACCTTTGGAAAGATCATCGAGTGCGTTGTTCATTTTAATCACATCCTTTTTGTTTTTTTGATTATATTATACGCAAAAATAAAAGAATTTCAAGAAAAAGGAGAAGAATATGTTGAAATCTGTAATATGTTTTGAAACAAAAGAAAAAGTAAGAGTGATAGGCGGAGGTGACAGTTTGGATATGTCGCTCTTTGCAATTGCAATATGCAAGATTGCTGCAGAAAAGATATCAATAGAAAAAAATGTAAATTATACAAGAGCAATGGAAATAGTTCTAAATAATATAAAAGAGAATCATGAAAAATTATAAAAAGCGGGAGTTAAAAAGAAAACTAAAATTGCCTCTATGTTGAGAAATTCGAAAGCAGAAACAGAGGATGAAGCAAGAAATATTGTAGCAGAAAAGATCAATACATGGGATATTGATATTCCTTGTGATGGCGGTGGTTACGACTATGAGTATGAGTTATTCGCAAGTGAGGTAGAGGAAAGCGAAGTGTAATTTTTATGGACTGTTTACTACAGTCAGAGAAGGTGGTAATATATACATATTAGTTGATGTGCCAGATGATCAGAGAAACTTCAAGAACAGAGCAAAGGAGAATAAATTATGCCGTTGGTTTTATTATTAATAATTATATTTATCGTTCCAGAGGACACTTTGGAATATATGTTAGGAGCTATCTTAGGTGGTGGCTATGGAATTTTAATGGTTATAGCATTTGTTGCTATTCTGTATGGGATTTATAAGTTCTTTTCCGATCTTTGGAACGGAAGATAGGATGGAAAATATTATTTGATAAAGTATAGATGAATAAAAATACCTTTACGTTAGGAATGGTATTAAATAAAGCACAAGCCAATTGAACGAGACTTAACACCATCCGAAATCCAAGCCTACCAAGAATTAACTACTTATGCCGGAACAACGATTGTGGAGAATGATGCAGACTGCTACATGGAAGTCTCTGCCGGTGGTGGAGACACATTAAGAGCCAAGAAGCTGGCACTGCTCCTGGGAGATTAGGATATCTCGAAAAGAAGGTTGCGGAAAAAAGATATATGTTATAGAATAGAGGAAAGCAAAGAAGAAAATTAATTATGGAAGGCAAATGAATAAAAATCTAATAGCAAAGGGGGATATGACGTGGAAACATTCAAGAGCGAGAACCACGAATATGTGGTATTTACAGGCAATAAGAATGTAAACGATATGAAATCTGTTTTTACAAGCTATTGCAGAGAGTACAATTATGTTAAAGTTGCAGAATTGGCTCATGATGGCGATACTATCTTGATCGGTGCAAGAAAAATAAAAATAGAAGAATAAAAAATATCCGGGGCTGGTCGTATAGACCAGCTCTTTTTATGGAGGCATACATGAAAATCAGAGCAAGACCTTAACCAGGTCTTATTTTATTGCATAGAATAAGAAAGAGGTAAGAGTAGTGAAAGAACTATTATTGCAGACGTATGCTCTGATACTTCCAATTATCTTGGGATATATCGTCTGGCTGTTAAAACAGGCTTATGGGTAACTAATAATTTTACGCAATAAAAAAGGACGTTTTTTGAGCGTCCTTTTGAAGAAATTCGATGTATAGGGGTTTATACATCAAGTATGAAAAAACTTTCTTAAAATTATAACAATTTTTTACAATAAAGTCAAGAAAGGAGACAAGCAAATATGAGAATCAGAGAAAGACCAATAAAGGTCTCAGACTGTAGACAAACTAGGTGCTGGGATCATCCCAGCACCATTTTTTCCTTTAAAGTTAAATTGTATCCAAAAATTTCTTAGAAATCTTCGCTTTTGTTCATTTAGCAATCCGTTCTTACCAAGA
>ENA-OQBV01000209-OQBV01000209.1-human-gut-metagenome-genome-assembly--contig:-NODE-209-length-36113-cov-3.559245_pt1 | contig 36113 bp, 26 predicted proteins | sample MGYA00242750_ERZ504559 | MGnify/ENA primary metagenome ERZ504559 (study PRJEB26092, sample SAMD00036230) | human gut metagenome | host: Homo sapiens | study: EMG produced TPA metagenomics assembly of... | reverse complement strand
ACTTAAACATCGCCTTTAAGTCCGCTTCTGACCTTTATGTAAAGTAAAGCAGGAAGAGTTTTAATAACGTGTAAAGTGAATCAGTAAGTATAAACAAAAAAGTGTGAAGTAAATTCAGGCATAGTCAAACGACCGCATGATTCAGCCCAAACGACCGCACAATTCGGCCCAAACGACCGCACGATCAGGCCGCAACGACCGCACGATTCAGCCTGATCGAACGTATAATGCAAGAGACGTGATTAATACATCTTATCGAAAAAGAAAAGATATTACACACAAGAAGCCTGTTTTCGTCATGCATTACTCCAGTTACTAAATCTTCAAAGATAAATACCTATAGTTCAATTAGTTATCGCCAAAACAAAAAAAATATAACAGAATTAGTTTAAATCCCGAGCTTTTATTATTTTTTGTCATATATTTAAATTCATTTTTATTATTTAATGAAGTCATAATATAGCCTTTAAGTCAGACATAAACATATATGCATCATTACTAAATACACTGATTCCATAGTTTTAAAACAAAACGGATTTAGTTGTAAACTTTCAACAGCTTTCTAACTATTAACCTTTAAATATACATTTATGAAAAAATCTTATTTATCAGCACATTATTATTTCTGATCGGATGCCAGAATGTATCTGAGCAACATCCGATAAGGAATGTAGACCTAAAAGGAGAAGTCGTACTTTCTGACAGCATGCTGGGAATTTCAAGCCCCGTCTACATTCAAGTTGTAGATACAATGTGGGTAACGGTCAATCTTCAGGGAGATACGCTGGTTGATGTATGGGGAGCTTCATCCAGAAAACGGTTGAATTCGTTTATCGCGAAAGGAGATGGTCCTCTGGAGTTCAGAAGAATTGATTCATTCAGAGCCGATGAGAAAACACAATCCCTCTATATGTATGACATCTATAAAAGGCGTTTGTTTAAAGTTGCATATTCGGATCTGCTGCAACCGAAACCAGCCGTACAGGAAGTCTTTTCCTGGAATCTGGAAGACAATACCCCCTTCTCTCTGATGGGAACAGTTCGAGCCGACAATTATTTTATTGCTACCAATATAACTGATACGGCATCATATGTAGTAAAAGAGCCGGACGGAAACATAAAAGCCATTGGAAAGTTCCCGGATAAAAATCATGTGGATCCAGCCATGACGAATATGTGCAATGCCACTTTATATGATCTGACAATGACTGTAGCTCCAGATAATCAGAAAATAGCTGTCAGCTGCCATTTGGCGGACATGCTGCAAATTATCAAAGTAGACAAAGGACGTTTTCCCATCCAGACGGAAATCAATGCCTATCCAAATGATATATACCTGATGCCTACAGGAGATGGCGAAATGCAAGGTCTGGTCACCGCCAAGACAAAACGCTATTATATCGGAATAGCAGCCACTGATGACTACATTTATGCCATCTGGCATGGTGATGTCCTGCCTGAAGGAAACAAAGGCTATTTGAACAGTTCTCTTGTCCGTGTGTTTAATTGGGAAGGTAAAGAATGTTACCAGCTCCATCTGGACAGAAGCATTTTCTACTTAACTGTAACTCCGGACAATAAAACGCTTATGGCTCTTACCGACAAAGGCGAAGGTATATCTGTACTCAAGTATGAAATGGATTTACCTTAATCTTATTATTTTTATCTCCTTAGGTCTTATAACCTCATGTGGAAATAAAAAACATCATGGTATAATTATGCAACGAATGAAGTAAAGGTACATCTAAATCATAAATTTGCCTTTCCAGACAGTACCTTTACTCCATTCCCTTCTGCATAAATACATACGCATAAAACATGCTCACTTATGATAAGAAATTCAGGTATCTTTCTGTCTTTCCTGTTTTTGGCTTCTTGCTCTTTTTCAGGCAAGACAGAAAAGCAATCTTCATTTGAACCGGGCATGGTTCTTTCGTATGATAAAGCCTTGCCGCTGAGCCAGAAGTACTCAGATCTTTTTTCCCGGGTTGAAACCATTCCACTGGACACAACCGGCAACTTCCTTGTATCTGATATCCGCCAGTTCCGCTATGCACTTGATCATTTCTTTGTGCTGAGCAGAGATGAAATCCTGATCTTTGACCGGCAGGGAAAAGGAACCGCCCGCATCAACCGCTATGGACAGGGCAGAGAAGAATACCTTTCCCTTTTGGGATTTGACGTCTGCGAAAAGGACAGCACAGTATGTCTGCTGACCTATCCTTCCAAGCTGATGCATTTTTCACTTGAAGGAAGGTTGCTCCGGGAACATAAGATAGGAGTCCGGGGATTTGAGATCGCCCTGTTGCCGGATCATTCCTGGAGTATCTTTACGAATAATCTCCGTCAGCCGGAAAGCGACACGATCACATTGCTTGATATTTATGACGAAACAAACGGTACAAGCAGACACCTTATCGACGGATATACCAATCTCGGGAATCAGCTGCTTCCTTCTTTCCAGCAGAACCGCGTCTTTACGCATTCACGGAACGGCCGGGAAGTATTGTTCGCACATCCGCTGTCAAACCATATCTGGTCTATAACCTCGCAGGATTCCGTACGCATCAAATATACGCTGGACTTCGGGGAAAAGAATCCACCGGAAGACGCTCCCGAAATGATTCATCCGGATGAAAGCCCGGCCGATGCCGTCATGAAATACTGGCCTGTCTACGGATTCAACAGTTGTTGGGAAAACAACCGCTACCTCTATATCCAGGCTTTCGTGGACAAACAGTTGAAAGATATCCTTTTCGACAAGCAGTCCCGACAACTTTATGCCGGATGGATGACGGACGATCTGATCTACTGTCAGATCAGACCGGTTGAAGCCACTGACGAACTCCTTGTCGGATATATTACGGCAGACGACCTGATCAGTCTGGAAGACTATCTGAATTCACGACCAGAGGAAAAGCAACCCGAACAGGTGACCCGACTGATTGAACGGGCACAAGAAGAAGGGAATCCAATAGTCTGCCTGTATCATATGAAACAAAAAATCCATCCCTGAGAACAACTCCGGGATTCTTTTAAAAAGGCCGAGACGTTTTTTGAAAACGCTTCGGCCTTTGATATAAAACGTTTCGGCGTGTAAAAAAAAGAATTCGGCGTTTTTTCAATATCCTTTCTCACAAATTCCTCCATAAGGCCGGGTTAAATAATGTTATTATCATTCGTTTTATTATGCTATTCGGACAAAGTGCCTTATTTTTGTTCACATCATTAACCTAAAAAATATCATTACGACATGAAAAAATATCCGAAAATCGGAATTCGGCCGACCATTGACGGCCGTCAGGGAGGAGTTCGTGAAAGCCTCGAAGAAAAAACCATGAGTCTGGCAAAAGCTGTTGCCGAATTAATCACCAGCAATCTTAAAAACGGAGACGGAAGTCCTGTGGAATGTGTCATCGCAGACGGTACTATCGGACGTGTGGCTGAAAGTGCTGCCTGTGCAGAAAAGTTTGAACGCGAAGGCGTCGGCGCCACTATTACCGTTACATCCTGCTGGTGCTATGGCGCAGAAACCATGGATATGAATCCGTATTATCCCAAAGCAGTATGGGGATTCAACGGAACAGAACGTCCCGGAGCTGTTTATCTGGCAGCCGTACTGGCCGGACATGCTCAGAAGGGCTTGCCCGCTTTCGGTATTTACGGACGTGACGTACAGGATCTGGACGACAATACGATTCCGGCTGACGTAGCAGAAAAGATTCTCCGCTTTGCACGTGCCGCACAGGCTGTGGCTACCATGAGAGGCAAGTCATACCTGTCTATGGGTAGTGTGTCCATGGGTATCGCAGGATCTATCGTCAATCCGGACTTCTTCCAGGAATATCTGGGCATGCGCAATGAATCAGTTGACCTGACTGAAATCATCCGCCGTATGACTGAAGGTATCTATGACAAGGAAGAATTTGAAAAAGCCATGGCTTGGACCGAAAAACATTGCAAATGCAATGAAGGTAAGGACTTCAATACTCCGGCAAAAGCCAAGAACCGTGCAGAAAAGGATGCTGACTGGGAATTCATCGTGAAGATGACCATCATCATGCGCGACCTGATGCAGGGCAACCCCAAACTCAAGGAAATGGGCTTCAAGGAAGAGGCTTTGGGACACAACGCCATCGCTGCCGGTTTCCAGGGACAGCGCCAGTGGACCGACTTCTATCCGAACGGCGACTACTCGGAAGCTTTGCTGAACACTTCATTCGACTGGAACGGTCTGCGTGAAGCTTACGTTGTGGCTACCGAAAACGATGCTTGCAACGGTGTGGCTATGCTCTTCGGTCATTTGCTGACCAACCGCGCACAGATCTTCTCTGACGTCCGTACTTACTGGAGCCCGGAAGCTGTGAAACGCGTAACCGGCAAAGAACTTACCGGAATGGCTGCCAACGGTATTATTCACCTGATCAACTCAGGAGCAACGACTCTCGACGGAACCGGACAGCAGCAGGATGCCAACGGAAACCCGACCATGAAGCCTTACTGGGAAATCAGCGAAGAAGAAATGAACAAGTGTCTGGAAGCTACTACCTGGTATCCGGCTAACCGTGATTATTTCCGCGGCGGAGGTTTCTCATCCAACTTCCTGTCAAAAGGTGGCATGCCTGTTACCATGAGCCGACTGAATCTGGTGAAAGGACTCGGTCCTGTGCTGCAGATCGCAGAAGGATGGACAGTAGAAATCGATCCGGAAATCCACAAGCTGCTTGACGAACGTACCGACCGTACATGGCCGACTACCTGGTTCGTACCCCGCCTGTGCGACAAACCGGCTTTCAAGGATGTATACTCTGTTATGAACAACTGGGGAGCTAACCACGGAGCTATCAGCTACGGACACATCGGTCAGGATCTGATCACACTTGCTTCCATCCTGAGAATCCCGGTATGCATGCACAATGTGGATGAAGACAAGATCTTCCGTCCCGCTGCATGGAATGCCTTCGGTATGGACAAGGAAGGAGCAGACTACCGTGCATGTACAACCTATGGTCCGATTTACAAATAAACCTTTAATCATTCTAAGATCATGATTCATCGCTTTATACTCAACGAAGTATCTTATTTCGGACCGGGTGCCCGCAAGATGCTTCCACAGGAAATCAAGAGACTGGGACTCCACAAGGCGCTGGTGGCAACCGATAAAGAACTGATCCGCTTCGGCGTGGCACAGAAAGTGCTCGACGTACTGGAGGAAGCAGGCGTTCCTTACGAGCTGTTCAGTGAAATCAAGCCGAATCCTACCGTAAGCAATGTGAAAGCCGGCGTAAAGGCATTCAGCGAATCGGGTGCGGATTTTATTCTGGCCATTGGCGGAGGTTCGTCAATCGATACGGCCAAAGCCATCGGTATCATCACCAACAATCCTTCATTCAGTGATATAGTTTCACTGGAAGGCGTGGCTGATACCCAGCGTAAGTCTGTTCCCATCATCGCGCTTCCGACAACAGCAGGAACCGCAGCCGAAGTAACCATCAACTATGTGATCACCGACGAGGAGAAACAGAAGAAAATGGTTTGTGTGGATCCGAACGACATCCCGGCCATCGCAATCGTGGATGCCGAACTGATGTACACACTGCCCAAAAGCCTGACAGCCGCTACCGGTATGGACGCTCTGACACACGCCATCGAAGGTCTGATTACCAAAGGTGCCTGGGAAATGAGTGACATGTTTGAAATCAAGGCTATCGAAATGATTAACCGTTATCTGGAAACAGCCGTCAAGGAACCGACCAATCCGGAAGCCCGCAACGGTATGGCTGTCGCACAGTATATCGCAGGTATGGCCTTCTCGAATGTAGGTCTGGGAGTCGTACATGGCATGGCTCACCCGCTTGGAGCAATCTTTGACATTCCTCACGGAGTTGCCAACGCACTGCTGCTGCCGACCATCATGGAATTCAATGCACCGGCTGCCCTCGACAAATATGTACAGATCGCCAAAGCCATGGACGTATATGTTCCCGGCATGAGCCGCGAAGAAGCTGCCGACGCAGCCGTACAGGCCGTGAAGGATCTGGCTGTCCGTGTAGGTATTCCCCAGCATCTGTCGGAACTGGGCATCCAGGAAAAAGATCTGGACCGGCTGGCCGACGCTGCCTTTGCAGATGTCTGTACCCCCGGTAACCCGCGCGAAGTAAACAAAGAAATCATTCTTAATCTCTATCAGAAAGTATTATGATCACAAACGAACATATCCAAGAATTCCTGGCTCAGGCCCACCGCGTGGGAGATGCCAGACTGACCATCTGCAGCAGCGGAAACCTTTCCTGGAGAATCGGCGAAGAAGCTCTGGTTTCAGGTACCGGTTCATGGGTTCCCTCTTTGCAGGCAGAAAAAGTATTCCATCTGCAACATTGCGACCGGTGAAGTGAAGAATGGCGTGAAACCGTCTATGGAAAGCGGTTTCCACCTGGGCATTCTCCGCGAACGTCCCGATGTGAATGTAGTGCTGCACTTCCAGTCAGAATATGCCACTGCCGTAGCATGTATGAACAAGAAGCCGACCAACTTTAACGTAACGGCTGAAGTTCCCTGCCACGTAGGACGCGAAATTCCTGTCATTCCTTACTACAGACCGGGATCTCCCGAACTGGCTCATGCCGTAGTAGAAGCCATGAAGGATCACAATTCAATCCTCCTGACCAATCACGGACAGGTGGTATGCGGAAGCAACTTCGACCAGGTATTCGAAAGAGCCATGTTCTTCGAAATGGCCTGCCGCATCATTGTGCAGTCGCATGGAGACTATTCTGTACTCACACCACAGGAAATTGAAGATCTGGATATCTACGTACTGGGAAAGAAGACCAAATAATACCTGACTGAACAAAACGGAGGATGCGCCAGAAAGGAAACAAGACTGACACATCCTCCGGATTGTTTTTATAACCGACCAAAACCATTATCCTATCATGAACAACACTTATCTGGCCATCGATTTCGGTGGAGGAAGCGGACGCGTCATTGCCGGACAAATTACCGGCGGACAGCTGCATCTGGACGAGATCTACCGTTTCTCCAACCGACAGATCAAGATGGGGAACCATATCTATTGGGACTTTCTGTCCTTATTCGAAGAAATGAAAAACGGCATCCGCCTTGCCGTACAAAAAGGCTATCATGTCACCAGCATCGGTATTGACACCTGGGGAGTGGATTTCGGACTGCTGGACCGTGCAGGAAATCTGCTGGGAAATCCCCGCTGCTACCGTGACCCGTATACAGAAGGAGCCCCGGAAGAAGTATTCAAAACCTTGTCACCATCCGAACATTACCGGGAAAGCGGCATTCAGGTGATGCCCATCAATTCCCTCTTTCAGCTCTATGCCATGAAAAAGGAATGTCCGGACCTGCTGGAATGTGCAGACAAACTGCTTTTTACTCCCGACCTGTTCAGCTACTTCCTGACCGGTACCGCCAACAATGAATATTGCATCGCCTCTACTTCCGAACTGATTCTTGCCAGAGAACGTTCCTGGAACTGGGAACTGATCAAACGGATGGGCTTCCCGTCACACCTGTTCGGAGAGATTGTCATGCCGGGAACTTCACGGGGAAACATTCTTCCTTCCATTGCAGCAGAAACAGGACTGCCAGCCGATACTCAAGTAATTGCCGTCGGTTCGCATGACACTGCCAGCGCTGTCTTTGCCGTTCCTTTCCCGGAAGGAAAAGCCTCCCGATGTGCATTCCTCAGTTCAGGAACCTGGTCTTTGCTGGGTGTGGAACTGGATGAACCGATCCTGAGCGAAGAAGCACGCCAGGCAGGATTTACCAACGAAGGCTGCACAGGAGGAAAAATCAAGTTCCTTCAGAACATTACAGGACTCTGGATTCTGCAACGTCTGATGCAGCAGTGGAAAGAGGCAGGAGCTGACACCAGCTACGGTCCTTTGCTGCAGCAAGCTTCCGAAAGCCAGATATCCGGCATAATCGATGTAGACAATCCTGTATTTACCAATCCGGCTGACATGGAAAAAGCCATCGCCGAATATTGCCTCAGCCACCATCAGGAAGTTCCTGTAACGAAAGGTGACTATGTGATGTGTGTACTGAAATCACTGGCTGCCCGTTACAAAAAGGAATCGAACAGCTGAACAGCCTCCTTCCGGAGCCGATCCAACAGTTACACATCATCGGCGGCGGATGCCAGAATCAGTTGCTGAACCGACTGACAGAGGAAGCTCTGGGCATTCCGGTCATTGCCGGACCCGTAGAAGCAACTGCCATCGGAAACATTCTGATGCAGGCTCAGGCATGCGGAGCCATTAAAAACAAAACGAAGTTCATATATCCTGAAATCTAAAACGCATGCCATGAAAAAAACAATCAACCGATATTGAAAGAAGGAAACATCAGCTACGTGTTTCCCTTTATTCTGATCACAACCTGTTTCGCGCTTTGGGGATTTGCCAATGATATCACGAATCCGATGGTCAAGGCTTTCTCCAAAATATTCCGCATGAGCGTAACAGAAGGCTCACTGGTACAGGTAGCTTTCTACGGAGGCTATTTTGCCATGGCCTTCCCTGCTGCCATGTTCATCCGCAAATATTCCTATAAAGCCGGGGTTATGCTCGGACTGGGCTTATATGCCTTCGGAGCCTTTCTTTTCTTTCCGGCCATGAAAATGGGAAACTATTATCCTTTCCTCATCGCCTACTTCATCCTGACCTGCGGACTTTCGTTTCTGGAAACCAGCTGTAATCCTTACATCCTCTCCATGGGAACTGAAGAAACAGCTACCCGCAGACTGAACCTGGCTCAGGCATTCAATCCGATCGGCTCCCTGCTGGGTATGTTTGTAGCCATGAACTTCATTCAGAACCGGCTCCATCCGATGGATACCGCTGAACGGGCCCAACTGTCACTCAGTGAGTTTGAAGCAATCCGGGATGCAGACCTGCAGACACTGACAGCCCCCTACCTCATCATAGGTGTTGTCATCGTAGTGATGCTGATTGTCATCCGGATTTCCAAAATGCCGCTCAACAAGGATCAGTCGCACAAGATTGATTTTCTCCCGACCCTGAAACGCATCTTCCATCGCAAGCATTACCGCGAAGGAGTTATCGCCCAATTCTTCTATGTCGGCGCACAGATCATGTGCTGGACTTTCATCATTCAGTATGGAACTCACTTATTTACCTCAATGGGAATGGAAGAACAGGACGCAGAGGTACTCTCCCAGCAGTATAACATCATTGCCATGGGACTGTTCTGCGTAAGCCGTTTCATCTGTACCTTCCTGCTGAAGTATCTGAATCCCGGTCTGTTGCTGAAAACACTGGCCATTGCAGCCTGCGTATTCACAGTGGGAGTAATCACGCTGCAAAACATCTGGGGTATGTACTGTCTGGTAGGCGTTTCTGCCAGCATGTCACTGATGTTCCCCACCATCTACGGTATTGCTCTCCAGGGTCTTGGCGATGATGCCAAGTTTGGTGCAGCCGGACTGATTATGGCCATTCTCGGCGGCTCCGTACTTCCGCCGTTACAGGCTTCCATCATCGATATGGGCAGCTTCTGTGGATTCCCGGCCGTCAATCTGTCTTTCATTCTTCCCTTCATCTGCTTCGTAGCCGTCACTATCTACGGACACAGAACCAATATCCGGGAGAAAAAGCATTGATGACCTCAATAAAAAATCATCAGGGAAAGCGAAAATATTCCGTCTTTCCCTGATGATCAGAAAATAGCAAGAAAAGTAAATTTCTCATTAAAAGAGTCAACAACTGATTCAGGAACTCCAAATATTCCATATCTTTGGAGAAATAAAGAAAAATGCCATGAAACAGTTTCTTTCATTCTTGTTGACACTCTCCTTTCTTCCGGTTCTCTGTCAGGCACAGACCGAAACGTCCCTGCCCGATAAGCAGATCATGGAATCACCAAACATACAGCCACTGCCGGATACATTGAAATCGGACAGTACGAAATTCAGTATTCCCTCCCCTGTTCCCCAAAGCAGCATTTACCGGCCTTTCGGCATGTACGGACTGAGTCCGCTGGATTACGGCTATGCAAGCTGGGAACTTCACCAGGGATTCAATGCTTCCATCGGACTGCACGTAACTTTCAGCCCCAGCAAATACGCCCCTTCCGGAGCCGGCTTCGGACAAGATGCCGCCTTTATGTATGCGCTCCCTCTCACCAAACGTTTCAGTGTGGCCGGAGGAGTTTATGCCAGCAACATGAACTGGGGATTTATCAACTACCGGCAGGTAGGTATTGCCGCCGTTGCAGCCTTTCAGGTCAACGACCGGATCAGTCTCTACGCTTACGGCAACAAGTCGCTGATGCCCGACCGTTCCTTCCCGTATTACCCGCTTCCTAACTTCGCACCCGACCGGCTGGGAGGCATGGTCAACTTCAAACTGGGCGAAAGCAGTTCGATCAGTATCGGTGTGGAAGGTCGGAGATATCCCAACGGAGCAGCGGCCTGGTGGTAGAATGATTGTATTCAGCAGAAGCAAAGAATACTTCTGCTGACTTTATCAGTAAGTTTTATTGTTCAACGAAACGGAACTGCTTGAAATAAACTTTCTGTTCACTGCCTGAAACATTGGTGAAACGGATCTTCAGCACTTTCATGCCGCTGACTTCCGCACTCAGCAAAGTACGGCCCTGCACAGGACGCAAGTCAACTGCCTTCCAGTTTACTCCATCAGCACTGATCTCCAGACGGAAGTTCTTTTCAGCTCCCTGTGTACCCAGGTCCACCAGCAAGCTTTCCAGCGTACGGACATAATCCATAGCTACCTCAACTTCACCTCCGGCCTGCCAGATAATCACCTCGTTTGACGGAGAGACATTTCCTCCCTTACCTTTCTGACGCATCGGAAGCAGAGCCAGCTGCTTGACATTGCTGCTTAATGTATAAGGCATATATACCGCACGGGAATCCAATGTCGTACCGGCAGCCTTATTATAACGCTGAGTAGAAGTTTCAAACAGACTGTTAAAGGTAGGCAACAGGTATTTGCTTCCGCTCTTCACTCCCGGCTGATAAGGATTCTGGTTATAAGTAGCATCCACTTCATACATCAGGGTTTGCAGAGCCTGGGCATGATCATGTACAGCAACAAACTCCTGTCCTCCCTGTTTCTGCAGACGAACCATCTTCAGCACTTCACGTCCGTATTCTCCGATCAGTTTAAACTGCATCAGCCACGGCTTGATTTCCTCAATCAGTTCCCGGCTTTCTTTGGAAGCAAGCAAACGGTCGGCTGCCACAATGATCTTGTCACATTCTTCAGCCACCTGCTTATATGCAGCCTCATCCATTTCTCCATTCTTTTCATAAGCAGCAAGCAGAGACTTCAGTGCCGGCTGCAAGGCTACAGACTCATCCCGACGGAAACCGTGTCCGTTTTCTCCAAGGTCGGAGTTATGGGCTGCAAAGGTTTCCAGATAAGCAGCATGATTCGGCATCAGATCACGGATAGCACGTTTCCAGGAAGCATTGCTGTCATATTTCTCCAGGTTCCAGGCATAATCAGCCACACTGTACAATGCAATCTTCGAAGCTTCAGCACGTTCCATCGGATTGGAAACAAAGGCAGACATATCATCCTTGATATCCAGACCGTTTCCATAAACCGGCCCCATCAGCAAATGATCACGTACATAGTCGGACACCGGGAAGTTCCACCAGATATAAGCCTTACGTTTCAGCAAAGGATTGATGAAATCCATTGATTCCTTATCGATGCAGGCAATGACCCGGTTACCGGTCCACATGATCTGAATACCTTTGTTGAGTTTATCACCCAACGTAGTCAGATATCCGCCTTTTACGTCCGACCACGACTTGTTGTATTCCGTAGGACACATGACCAGCGGTTCCACATCACCTTTCACCTTCACGAAATGATCATCCAGATAATTCAGCAGCTCAGCCTGCTTTTCAGCCTTGGTTCCTTCGCCGGAAATGTCATCGAAGAACACCGCAAAGGCACGTACCCCCAACTGATACATACTTTCAAACTTCTTCAACAGCAGGTCACGGTCTTCTTCATTCCATTTGATGTCCTGTCCCGGATGAATAGCCCAGTAAAATATTACACCATTTTCATTAGCCTTGTCCACCAGTTCCTTCAGCTGGGAAGCCTCCTTTGCAGGATAAGGCTTGCGCCAGTTCGGAGTGCTGTGATAAGGATCATCCTTCGGACCATACAAATAGACATTCATCTTGTTACGTCCGTAGAATTCCAGCTGACGGAGACGGGCTTCGTGACTCCAGGGAGTACCATAAAAGCCTTCTACAACTCCACGATAAGGCACATCGGGATAGTCGGTCACTTCTGCCAAAGGCAACTTGCCCAATGTCATCAGCTGTGCCAGCGTCTGCACACCATAATAGGCACCACGCTCATCGGCACCGACAATAACGATACGGTCTTTCTCAATGCCTAAATAATATCCTTCTGCCTGTTTGGGAACCCGGCGGACATATTTTTTGACAGATTTATCCCCCTTCACTCCTACATAAACAGGAAATCCATCCTTTCCTTCCCCGTTCGGGAACAAGGTATTCAACAGATGAAAAGCAGGAGTTTCACGAAAAGCAGTCTCAGCCTGGAGACTATATTGCACGGGAACCATCACCGAATCCTGACCGGCCTGATATTCCTGAGGAGTCGGCTGCAAATGAAATTCCTGTGCATAAGCACTTCCCAGGGACAGAGTACCCATCAGTCCTAATACTAAAAAAGTTTTTCTCATGATTCTATTGATTATTTTTCAAGATTAACGCATTCTTTCATTTTGCAAATGTAGCGAATCTCATACAATCAGCAATGAAATGAAAAAAATAATCCGAAAAAACAAGTTTTTAAGGTTTTGGAAACATTACATATTTACGTTTTACTGGTCGAAATATCATAAAAAAAGTTCTTTTTCTCTTTTTATATTTCATTTCATCCTCTATATAAACTAAGGTATATCCCATAAAACTCTAAAAATAAGCCATTTGTAAAAAAAGTATAATCCAGAACATAAATATCTGATTAAAAGATATTTGTAAAATATCAAACGAATAAAAAATGTAAATTTATAAGATAATTCTTGCCAGATCAATGAGCAAACCTATCTTTGCGGGCACTACTTTTTATAAACCGGCTGTAGCAGAAGGAGATTACCGATCTGAAAACTCTCATTTGCTACAGCAAAAATACAATCATAAAAACTATGCTTAAAACTATTCGACCAGTAAGCATGTTACTACTACTGGCAGGATTACCCACCAGTCTGACACATGCCGGTATCACACATCGTGATGCTGTGGAGCAAATCCAACAAAACAATCCATGTACGGGTATTGTAAAAGATACTTCCGGTGAAACCATCATCGGTGCTTCGGTTGTGGTCAAAGGAACAACCAATGGAACGATCACAGACCTGAACGGAGAATTCAGCCTTTCCAACATTACTCCTGGAACGACCATCCAGATCTCCTACATCGGATACAAAGACATTGAAATGGTCTGGAATGGCTCCCCTCTGAATGTAATACTACAGGAAGACACAAAAGTTTTGGACGAAGTTGTCGTGGTAGGATTCGGTACCCAAAAGAAGATTAACCTGACAGGAGCCGTTTCTACAGTTGACACTAAGGTCCTGGAATCCCGTCCTGTATCTCAGGTCGGACAGGCTCTGCAAGGAACCGTCCCCGGATTAAACCTTTCTGCTTCTGATCTTGGAGGCCAGTTGGGACAATCCATGAGCGTAAATATCCGCGGTACAGGAACCATTGGTACAGGATCCAGCGCCAGCCCTCTGGTCCTGATTGACGGTATTGAAGGTAATATGAATAATCTGAACCCGGATGATATTGAAAACATTTCGGTTCTGAAAGATGCCGCTTCATCATCCATTTACGGATCACGTGCAGCCTTCGGTGTAATTCTGATTACGACAAAGAAAGGTAAAGCCGGAAAAATGCAAGTTAATTATAACAATAACTTCCGATATTCAGGTCCGACCAACCTTCCGGAACTGCTAGACTCTTACAGCTTTGCCAATTATTTCAATGAGATGTCCGTTAATCAGGGAAATCAGATCATTTTCACTGAGGAAACGATGCAACGCATCCAGGATTACATGGCCGGAAAAATCACGGACACAACTGTTCCCAACGGAACGAACTGGCATTTCCACGAAAAAGCCAATGACAATGTGGACTGGTATAAAGTGCATTTCAAATGGGCATGGAGCAATGAACACAACATCAGTCTGAATGGAGGAACAGAGAAACTGCAATATTATGTATCAGGAAACTATCTGAACCAAAACGGTAATTTGCGTTATGGTAATGACAACCTGAAACGTTATAACTTTACAGCTAAAGTCAACACGCAAATCAACAAATATATTGATTTCAACATCAATACAAAGTTTATTCGCTTTGATCTGGACAATCCTTTGTACTCCGATATGGGAGGACTGCTTTATCATGATATTGCCCGCATGTGGCCTATGATGCCATTCAAAGATCCTAACGGACACTACATGCGCAATGGAAAACTTGCCCAATTGACAGAAGGAGGTCGTGCAAAAACTCACAATGATAATATTTACCTACAAGGACAATTAGTTCTCCATCCACTGAAAAACTGGAATATCTACGTGGAAGGAGGTATGAGAATTATCAATGAAAACCAGCAGACCAACCTGAATGCTATTTATGAGTACAACATAGACAATCAACCGGTAGCAATGGCCTTTGCCGGTGATTATTCCCCCGGAGCAACCTTTGCACGCAGTTCGTTTTCAAATACAAACTTCTATACCACATCCATTTATACAGATTATACTCTGGATTTAAACAAACATAATCTGAAATTCATGGCCGGTATGAACACAGAAGAAAACAAATACCGTGATTTATCGGTACAACGTGATAACGTGATCACCCCTTCCATTCCAGAAATCAGTGCATCTGTAGGCGAAGACAAGATAAACAATGCTTATGTATACGACTGGGCTACTGCCGGTTTCTTCGGACGAATCAATTATAATTATGACGACCGTTATCTGGCTGAATTCAACATCCGCTATGATGGATCTTCACGATTCCTACGTGATCAACGCTGGAATGTATTCCCCTCGTTTTCTTTAGGATGGAATGCAGCACGCGAATCATTCTTCCAGCCCATCAGTCATATCATCAATATCCTCAAGCCTCGCGTTTCATGGGGTAGCTGGGAAATCAGAACACAAGTTCATACTATCCGTTCTACCTTTCACAAAGTGTGACAGCCAACGGAGGCGGATGGCTGATGAATGGTGTCCGTCCTACCGTAGCCGGTGCTCCGGGAGTTGTCAGCAGTACGTTAACCTGGGAAAAGGTTTACAATACCAACTTCGGACTTGACTTTGGATTCTTCAACAACCGGCTGACCGGATATTTCGAATACTATATCCGGCAGACCAGAGATATGGTAGGTCCTCCCGCTGAAATCGGAGCGGCATTAGGTATCAGTTTACCGAACACCAACAATGCAACACTTGACAACCGAGGATGGGATTTGCAGATCAACTGGCAAGACCGTATCGGAAAAGTCAACTACAATGTAGGTTTCAACCTGTCTGATAACCGGGTTAAAGTGACCAAATATCCGAATGAATCCATGTCATTGAATACTTACTACAACGGCATGGTCTTAGGAGAAATCTGGGGATATGAAACGGCCGGAATAGCCAAATCAGATGAAGAAATGAACAACTGGCTGAGTACTCACGACCAAAGCAAATTAGGTTCTGAATGGGGAGCCGGAGATATCATGTACAAGGATCTGAATGGCGATGGTGTCATCGACAACGGAAACAACACTTTGGGAAATCACGGAGACCTCAAAGTAATCGGAAACAGCAATCCCCGGTTCCGCTTCGGCTTAACCTTAGGAGCCAACTGGAAAGGATTCGATGTTCAAATGTTCTTCCAAGGTGTCATGAAACGTGATTTATGGGTAAGCGGTCCTTTGTTCTGGGGTGGAGACGGCGGCGAATGGCAGTCTACAGGCTTGAAACAGCACCTGGATTATTTCCGTCCGGAAAACACAAGTTCCGTATTCGGTCCCAATGTAGATTCCTATTATCCGAAAGCTTATATCGGAGACAAAGGAAACAAGAACAAATATACCCAGACCCGCTATTTGCAAAATGCTGCATATATGCGTATGAAAAACCTGCAGATCGGTTACACTTTCCCTCAAGAGTGGACGAACAAACTACATGTTGACAGACTGCGCGTATTTTTCAGCGGAGAAAACCTGTTTACCCTTACAGGCATTGCCGGTATGTTTGACCCCGAAGCAACAGCAGCCAACGGATGGTCAAGCGGAAAAACCTATCCTTTGTCTCAAACATTCTCTTTCGGTCTTAATCTTACCCTTTAAACCAACGAACGTATGAAAAAACAACTGTATATTCTGGCAATTGGATTTATAGCCTTAGCCAGCAGCTCCTGTAACGACTTCTTAGACAGAGAACCACTGGACTCTGTGCCGACATCCCAATATCTGTTCAACGAAAATGACTTGTCTGCCTACACAGCCAACATGTATGGAATATTCCCTGTACATGCCGGATATGGCCTGGGTACATTCGATGACGACAACGACAGTGACAATCAGGCCGGATCATCTCCCTATGATCTGTTTGTGAAAGGTCAAACCCGCGTGGCACAAAACGGAGGAGACTGGGACTTCGGCAATATCCGTACAGCCAACTATTTCATAAACACAGTCCGTCCCCGTCTGGAAAACGGAGAGATTGAAAATTCTGCAAACAACAATCACTATCTGGGTGAAATGTACTTCTTCCGGGCTTATATCTATGCCGGGAAATTGATCTCCCTGGGCGATTTTCCCATTATCAAGGAAATGATTGCAGACAATTATGACGCCGTACGGGAAGCCAGCAAAAGACGTCCCAGAAACGAAGTTGCCCGCTTTATCATTTCAGATCTGGACTCAGCCTACCATTACATGAGTGCCACTCCTCCCATGACTAACCGGTTGACCAAAGACTGTGCTGCGTTACTTAAAAGTCGTATTGCTTTATTTGAAGGTACCTGGGAAAAGTATCATAAAGGGACCAACCGGGTTCCGGGAGGACCGGGATGGCCAGGAGCAGACAAAGATTACCTGAAAGATTTCACAATCAATATTGAAGAAGAAATCAACTATTTCCTGACACAAGCTAAAGAGGCCGCGCAAATTGTAGCAGACAACCATGCACTGGATGCCAGCTATTCAAAGTTATTCAACAGCCAGAGTCTGAGCAGTTCCACAGAAGCTCTGTTATGGAAACAATATGACGGAACCATGACACCGGCAGTCAATCACTTTGTTGTCGGATATATCCAGCGTAACGGAGGCGGAAACTCCGGATTTACCCGGAGTATGGTAGAATCATTCCTGATGCAGGATGGTACCCCCATCTATGCTTCCAGCGACTATCAGGGTGACAAGACTTACGAAAATGTTGCTCATGGAAGAGATCCCAGACTGCTGGATAATGTTCTTATTCCGGGTGATCTGCTGACTACCTCTGCCACAATGACCGAAGCTAAAATCGATAAAGCAGGTTATTACTATCGGGCTCCGATTACCGAAATTTCCGAAAACAGATGTCCAACGGGCTATTCCATCAAAAAAGGATTAACAACAGATCCGGAACAGGGACCTACTCTTCCTGCTACAACAGCCAGTGTTGTATTCCGGGCAGCAGAAGCTTACCTTAATTATATGGAAGCAGACTGTGAACTGAACAATGGAAACCTGGACGCCAACAGCATGAAATACTGGGAAGCTCTCCGAACCCGCGGAGGCATTGCCCCCAATACAATCCAGCATACCATTGATCTGACAGACGTAACAAAAGAAAACGATCTGGCACGTTACTCAGGAGAAAATCTGGTAAGTTCTACCTTATATAATATAAGACGCGAACGGCGCATTGAACTGGCTGCAGAAGGATTGCGCTTTGAAGACCTGAAACGATGGAGATCTCTTGATATGATGCAAAACTATCACGTACAAGGATTCAATCTGTGGGATGAAAACTACAAGCGCTATGCTACTCCCGACGCCGGACTCAATGGAAGTAATTTTGATGCACCCCTCAACGTCATTGCACTGAAAGAAAGCGGAGCTGAAGATTCAAATGTGTCAGCCAAAGCTGACGGAGTTTACATGATGCCTTACCGGGTTCTGACCAACAACATCGCATTCAACGGATACAATTGGAACCCCAATAAGTATTTGAACCCGATAGCCTTCGATCATTTCCGTCTGACAACCGCAGAAGAAGGTTCATCTGACTATACAACCTCTGTAATTTACCAGAATCCGGGCTGGAAAATTGAAACAAACAGTTTACCGGAAGGGGATTAAACCTATATAGTCATGACACGAGCTGGAGAGCAATCCTAAACTTTTGGGAACGTTCTCCAGCTTTTTTTATGAATATCCAGATCTGACATGAACAAAAAAGACCGGGAATATTCATTTTTTACTTTTTAAAGAAGTATCTTTGAATACTCAATTTTTTACCTTATGAAAATATGAAAGAAAGAAGCATCTTTTCCAGAATCAAACAGACTTGTATCCTTCTGGCTTTGTTAACCACAACCATATGCCAGGCTCAAAATGTCTCTAATCTGCCCGTTCCGGCTCCGCATCAGCTGAAATGGCATGAAGCCGAATTGGGAGTAGTCTTCCATTATGACCTGCACGTTTTCGACGGACAGATTTACGGACAAGGGAACAACCGGATCAATCCCGTTGAAGACTACAACATCTTTAACCCCACCCAACTGAACACAGACCAGTGGATCGAAGCAGCCAAAGCAGCCGGTGCCAAATTTGCCATACTTACAGCAACTCATGAAACCGGATTCGGTCTCTGGCAAAGTGATGTAAACCCCTACTGCCTGAAAGCCGTCAAATGGCGTGATGGAAAAGGCGATATCGTCCGCGATTTTGTCAACTCCTGCCGCAAATATGGTATACAGCCAGGTATTTATATTGGCATCCGATGGAACTCTCTGTTAGGTATCCATAATTTCAAGGCGGAAGGAGAAGGCGAATTTGCCCGCAACCGCCAGACATGGTACAGACACCTGTGCGAAAAAATGGTTACTGAACTCTGTACCCGTTATGGAGAACTTTTCATGATCTGGTTTGACGGAGGTGCAGACGATCCCAAAGGCATGGGTCCGGACGTAGAACCCATCGTCAACAAATATCAGCCAAACTGTCTCTTCTATCACAATGTCAGCCGGGCAGATCTCCGTTGGGGAGGCTCTGAAAGCGGAACAGTGGGTTATCCGTGCTGGTCCACTTTCCCTTATCCATACAGTCACAGCAATGCAACCGACGGTGTTCAGGATCACAACAAGCTGCTCGCTCATGGCGATCCGGAAGGCAAATACTGGGTACCTGCCATGGCCGACACTCCGCTGAGAGGATATAACGGCCGTCACGAATGGTTCTGGGAACCGGGAGATGACGACAAGGCTGTTTATCCGTTGAGCAACCTGATGGATATGTACGAAAAATCAGTAGGAAGAAATGCTACACTGATTGTCGGTCTGACTCCCAATCCGGAAGGCTTGATTCCCCAGCAGGATGTCAAACGTCTGCAAGAATGGGGACAGGAAATCAACAGACGTTTCGAAAAACCTCTGGCCCAAATCAGCGGAAGCAAGAAAGCACTGACCCTGAAAACCGGGAAAGGTACGCAGGCCAACTATTACATTATTCAGGAAGACATTACTCAGGGAGAACGAATCCGCGCTTACCGGGTAGAAGCACGCCTGAACGGAAAATGGTCTGCCATTGCCCGGGGAACTTCTGTCGGCCATAAGCGAATTGAATCTTTCCCGGCCGTTGAAGCTGATGCGTTCCGCCTCGTCATAGAAAAAAGCGAGGATACTCCTTGCATCACCAATTTCAGCATTTATCATGTAGAACCTTAACCAACTGAGCACATGAATAAAATTTTATTAGGGACATTCGGACTACTTCCGCTGTCCGCTTCCCTGTATGCACAATCAGCCGAAAACCAGCCAGACAAACGTCCCAACATCATATTCTTTCTGGTCGATGATATGGGATGGCAGGATACTTCCCTGCCTTTCTGGACAGAGAAGACACCCTATAACCGGCTCTATGAAACTCCCAACATGGAACGTCTGGCCCGTCAGGGAATGATGTTTACCCAGGCCTATGCCTCCAGCATCAGTTCGCCGACACGATGCAGCCTGATGACCGGTGCCAATGCAGCCCGCCATCGGGTAACCAACTGGACATTGCAGAAAAACCGCTCGACCGATGCCGAAAGTGAAACGCTGCAATTGCCGGAATGGAACTGGAACGGAATCGCACAAACCGGCGGAACCAGTCATACGTTCGTGGCCAAGTCTTTCGTTCAGTTACTGAAAGAAAGCGGCTATCATACCATTCATTGCGGGAAAGCACACTGGGGGGCCATTGACACCCCGGGGGAAAATCCCTGTCACTTCGGATTTGAGACAAACATTGCCGGACACGCCGCGGGCGGACTGGCCACTTACCTGAGCGAACTGAACTACGGACACGACGCACAGGGAAACCCTACTTCCCTGATGTCTGTACCCGGACTAGAGAAATACTGGCAAACAGGAACCTTCGTCACAGAGGCCCTGACTCAGGAAGCTTTGAAGGCACTGGACAAAGCCAAACAATACAATCAGCCGTTCTATCTGTATATGTCCCACTATGCCATCCATATTCCGATTGATAAGGACACCAGATATTTCGAAAAGTACAAGCAAAAAGGAATGTCGGATAAAGAAGCTGCCTACGCTTCCCTGATTGAAGGAATGGACAAAAGTCTGGGAGATATCATGGACTGGCTTGAAAAAAACGGAGAGGCCGACAACACCATTATTCTGTTTATGGGGGACAACGGAGGCTATGCAACCGGAAGTCATTGGCGCGATGAACCGCTTTACACCCAAAATGCTCCTCTCAACTGCGGTAAAGGATCGGCTTACGAAGGCGGAATCCGTGAACCGATGATTGTCAGCTGGCCGGGAGTTACCCAGCCCTCTTCCGGTGCGACCGCTATCTGCTGGCTGAGGACTATTTCCCGACATTCTCGAAATGGCCGGCATCACAGACTGGAAAGTCCCGCAAACAATAGACGGAGTAAGTTTTGTCCCTCTGCTCAAACAGACGGAGACCCGTCGGAAGGACGGAGCCTTTACTGGAACTGCCCCAACCTGTGGGGAGAAGCAGGACCCGGAATCGGAGCAACCTGCAGCATCCGTCAGGGCAAATGGAAACTCATCTATTTCTACGAAACCGGACAAAAAGAGCTGTATGATATTCCGGCTGATATCAGCGAACAGCACAACCTGGCAGCCAGCCATCCTGAGGTCGTGAAACGCCTGTCAAAAGATCTGGGCAATTTTCTGCGCAGTTCCGGCGGACAACGCCCTTCTTTCAAAGCTACCGGGAAGCCCTGTCCCTGGCCGGACGAGATATGATTTTGCCTGTTTTCATGTACAAAATCCGCCAGTTCTCGCTATCTTTGCGACCATAACCTAAAAAGGAATGGATTTATGAACTATCAGGAAACTCTTAACTATCTCTATAACAGCGCTCCTCTTTTTCAACATATAGGAAAGGCTGCCTACAAGGAAGGACTGTCCAATACGTATGCTCTGGATGATCATTTCCGTCACCCTCATCAGAAGTTTCGTACGATCCACATAGCAGGAACCAACGGTAAAGGTTCCTGCTCACATACCCTGGCAGCCATCCTTCAGTCAGCCGGTTACCGGACCGGACTCTACACGTCTCCCCATCTGGTAGACTTCCGTGAACGGATCCGAATCAACGGAACGCCTGTTCCCCAGGAGTTTGTGGTTGATTTCGTCAAAAAGCACCGGCGTTTCTTCGAACCGCTTCACCCTTCTTTCTTCGAACTGGCCACTTCCATGGCCTTTCATTATTTTGCAGAAGAGCAGGTAGATGTAGCAGTTGTGGAGGTCGGACTGGGAGGCAGACTGGATTGTACCAATATCATCCATCCGGACTTGTGCCTGATCACGAACATCAGCTTTGACCATGTGCAGTTTTTGGGAAATACCCTGGCACAGATTGCCTCAGAGAAAGCAGGTATCATCAAAGATTACGTACCGGTAGTCATCGGAGAAACGACCCCTGAAACCCGTCCGGTATTCGAAGAAAAAGCATGGAAAGCTCATGCTCCCCTGATCTTTGCAGAAGAAGAACAGCTGCTGAAAGATGCCCGTCAGAATGCAGACGGTACCTGGACTTATCAAACCAGTGATTATCCCGACCTGCAGGGTGAGCTGGGAGGATATTACCAGTTAAAAAACACCAATACACTCTTATCTGCCATCCGCCAATTAAAGCAAGCCGGATATTCAATCAGTGAAGCCAACGTACGTGAAGGATTCGCTCATGTATGCAGCCTTACGGGACTGATGGGCCGCTGGCAGAAACTGGGTTCCAACCCCACCATTGTCTGTGATACAGGACATAACACCGGAGGTATCCGCTATATCGTGGAGCAACTCCGTAACCAGACTTATGATACCCTTCACATCGTTATCGGAATGGTTAACGACAAAGACATCAGTGGAGTACTCGCCATGCTTCCCAAAGAAGCCCGCTATTACTTCACTCAAGCCAGTGTACAGCGTGCACTTCCGGCCGACAAGGTGAAAGAACTGGCCGCATCCCATGGCCTGAAAGGAGAAAGTTATCCGGATGTAGCCACAGCACTGAAAGCTGCCCAAAGTGAAGCTACGGAAAAAGACTTCATCTTTGTAGGCGGAAGCAGTTTCATTGTGGCCGATTTATTATCTTTAAATAAATAACGCGATTTCTTTTCAAACAAAATGTTTGGGTATTTTGAATAAAATCTTTTTATTTGCATAGAAATTTCATTGTACAAATTAAACATTTTAATATATGAATGACACATTTTACAAAGAAGACAATTTAAGCGGCCTCAAAAGGGCTGACTTTCAGAAGACAATTGACGGTAAACAAACCGATCTGTTTATACTCTCCAACGATAAAGGTGCTGAAGTAGCCATCACCAATTACGGAGGAGCCATTGCCGCATTGATGGTTCCCGACCGAAACGGAAAACTGGCCAATGTGGTACAGGGACACGATTCCATTGAAGGAGTCATCAACAGCCCGGAACCTTTCCTCAGCACACTGATCGGACGTTACGGTAACCGTATTGCCAAAGGAAAGTTCCAACTTGGCAACAAAGAATACAAGCTGACCATCAATAACGGACCCAACTCCCTGCACGGAGGACCTACCGGTTTCCACGCACGCGTATGGGATGCAGAACAGACCAGCAAGCAAAGCCTGACTCTTCGCTATCTTTCACGCGACGGAGAAGAAGGATTCCCCGGAAATCTGGATGTAACGGTTGTATATACATTCACCAACCAGAATGAACTGGTAATTACTTATTCAGCCATTACCGACCAACGGACCATCGTCAATCTTACACACCACGCATTTTTCAATCTGGCAGGACTTGCCAATCCCACTCCGAGCGTGGAAAACAACATCGTCACTATCAACGCTGACTTTTATATCCCCATGGATGAAGTTTCCATCCCGACCGGCGAAATCGCCAAAGTGGAAGGAACTCCTATGGACTTCCGTACACCGCACACAGTGGGAAGCCGCATCAATGAACCGTTCCAGCAGCTGGTTTACGGAGCCGGTTATGACCATTGCTACGTGCTGAACAAGAAGGAACCCGGTACACTGACCTTCGCAGCCAAATGTGTGGAACCGGAAAGCGGACGCAGTCTGGAAGTATATACCACTGAACCGGGCGTACAAGTCTATACACACAACTGGGCCAACGGTTTCAGCGGCTGGCACGGAGCAACCTTCCCCAAACGGAGTGCTATCTGCTTCGAAGCACAACATTTCCCGGATTCTCCCAATAAGGGACATTTCCCGCCGGTTATCCTGAACCCGGGCGACACCTATCATCAGGTCACTATCTATAAATTCGGTGTAGAAGAATAATCGAAACTAACCTTTAATAACAACTTATAATTATTTAAAAGAATGAATCAACAAAAACAAAACGGTAATCTCATTGCAATTGTTGCCATGTGCTTCCTCTTTGCAATGATTTCCTTCGTAACCAATCTGGCCGCTCCTTTCGGTACCATTTGGAAAAACCAATATGCAGGAGCAAACACCCTGGGTATGATGGGAAACATGATGAACTTCCTGGCCTATCTGTTCATGGGTATTCCTGCCGGAAACATGCTGGTCAAGATCGGTTATAAGAAAACTTCACTGACTGCCATGGCTGTCGGTTTCGCAGGCTTGCTGGTACAGTATCTGTCCAGTACTTTCGGCGCAGAAACCGAAGTATTCGCACTGGGAGAATATTCCATCAAGATGAACTTCATCATCTATTTGCTGGGTGCTTTCATCTGCGGTTTCAGTGTATGTATGCTGAACACGGTAGTAAACCCGATGCTGAACCTTCTGGGAGGCGGCGGTAACAAAGGTAACCAGCTGATCCAGCTGGGTGGTGCCGTCAACTCACTTTCTGCTACGCTGACACCGCTCTTCGTAGGTGTATTGATCGGAACCGTAACTCCGAAAACTGCCATGACAGACGTTGTGCCCCTGCTCTTCATCGCCATGGGTGTATTCGCTGTAACCTTTATCATCATTTCATTTGTAAGCATTCCGGAACCTCACCTGAGAAAAGGTAAAGTAGAAAAGGTTAAATTCTCACACAGCCCCTGGAGCTTCCGTCACACCGTATTGGGCGTTATCGGTATCTTCATTTATGTAGGTATTGAAATCGGTATCCCGGGTACCCTGAACTTCTACCTGGCTGACTCAAGCGACAAGGGAGCCGGTATCCTGGCCAATGGTGCAGCCATCGGTGGTGCCATCACCGCAATCTACTGGCTGCTGATGCTGGTAGGCCGTCTGACCAGTAGTGTGATCAGCGGTAAAGTTTCTACCCGTACTCAGCTGATTGCCGTTTCTACAACAGCTATTCTTTTCACACTGATCGCTATCTTCACTCCGAAGAATGTAGGTATCAACGTACCGACCATGGTATACGATCCGGTTGCAAAGACAACGGAAATCCTGACCAATGCCGGCATGCCTGCCAATGAAATCAGCGCATTTATCGCCAACCCGTCTGAAGAAAGCCTTTCCGCACAGGCAGAGCTGCTGAGTGCTTCTCACATGACACCGGCTGACGTGATGCGTTCTCTGGAAACTCCGAAAGTTCCTATCAGTGCGCTGTTCCTCGTACTTTGCGGTCTCTGCACATCTATCATGTGGGGAGGTATCTTCAACCTTGCCGTTGAAGGTCTTGGCAAATACACCGCACAGGCATCAGGTATCTTTATGATGATGGTTGTGGGTGGCGGTATCTTCCCGTTGCTCCAGCAGGTCATCTCCGATGCAGTCGGCTATATGGCCAGCTACTGGCTGATCATCTTCATGCTGGCTTACCTGCTGTTCTACGGACTGGTAGGCTGCAAAAATGTCAACAAGGATATCCCGTTGAATGATCCTAAAACGAACCAATTGAAAATTAACCCTTAAATACATTATCATTATGGACATTGAATTTGTAAGAAGCCGCTTCATTAAGCATTTCGACGGTACAACAGGCTCAGTATATGCATCTCCGGGACGTATTAACTTGATTGGTGAACACACCGACTACAACGGTGGATTCGTATTCCCCGGCGCAGTAGACAAAGGTATGATTGCAGAAATCAAACCTAACGGAAAAGACAAAGTTTGCGCTTACTCTATCGACCTGAAAGACTATGTAGAATTCGGTCTGAACGAAGAAGACGCTCCGAAAGCAAGCTGGGCACGCTACATCTTCGGCGTATGCCGTGAAATGATCAAGCGTGGTGTAGACGTAAAAGGATTCAATACAGCTTTCGCCGGTGATGTTCCTCTGGGTGCAGGTATGTCATCTTCTGCAGCGCTGGAATCTACTTACGCATTCGCTTTGAATGATTTGTTCGGCGACAACAAGATCGACAAATTCGAACTGGCAAAGGTGGGACAGGCTACAGAACACAACTACTGTGGTGTTAAATGTGGTATCATGGACCAGTTTGCTTCTGTATTCGGTAAGGAAGGCAGCCTGATCCGTCTGGATTGCCGTTCACTGGAATACCAGTACTTCCCGTTCAAACCCGAAGGATACCGTCTGGTATTGGTTGACTCTGTTGTTAAGCACGAACTGGCTTCTTCAGCATACAACAAACGTCGTCAGAGCTGCGAAAATGTAGTGGCTGCCATCAAGAAGACACATCCGGAAGTAGAATTCCTGCGCGACTGCAACATGGAAATGCTGAATGCTGTCAAAGCTGAAGTAAGCGAAGAAGACTACATGCGTGCTGAATACGTGATCGAAGAAATCCAGCGTGTACTTGATGTATGCGATGCGCTGGAAAAAGGTGATTATGAAACCGTAGGTCAGAAGATGTATGAAACTCACCACGGCATGAGCAAGCTTTACGAAGTAAGCTGCGAAGAACTGGATTTCCTGAACGATATCGCATTCGACTGCGGCGTAACCGGCTCACGCGTTATGGGAGGCGGCTTCGGCGGATGTACCATCAACCTGGTAAAGAATGAACTGTATGAAACATTCATCACAACTGCCAAAGAACGCTTCAAAGAAAAATTCGGACGCAGCCCGAAAGTTTACGATGTAGTGATCAGCAACGGTTCACGCAAACTCTGCTAATTACTTTTCACTCCTTTCCCGCATCCCGCTCCGGGATGCGGTCACACGGATTGACTCAGGCCATCATAAAGCCCGCGTTAATCCGTGTTTCTTTTTCCATAATCTGAAAACTTCCTTTGCGCATCTGTGCAGAAAGATGTACATTTGCGGGAAAGATGACTAAACCTTTTGAAGAATGAAAATAACGATCGTTTCGGGAGCACGCCCGAACTTCATGAAGATAGCTCCGATCTGCCGTGCGATTCAGAACGCCGGAGCGAACGGAAAGAACATTTCTTACCGTCTCGTTTATGCTGGACCGGAAGATGATCCAAGTCTGGAAGAATCTCTGTTCTTCGATCTGGGTATGGAAAAACCCGATGCATATCTGGGAGTCAGCGGACAGGATTATTCCCAGATTGCTGCAGCCGTCATGCTTGCCTTCGAAAAGGAACTGGACAATCATCCGGCGCAAGTGGTACTGGTAGTGGATGATCTGACAGCCGCCATGAGTTGTGCCATCGTTGCCAAGAAACGCGGTCTGAAAGTGGCTCATCTCATAGCAGGCACCCGTTCCTTCGACATGAACATGCCACGCGAAGTGAACCGTACCATTGTAGATGCCATTTCCGACTATCTGTTCACAGCCGGCATGGTAGCCAACCGGAATCTGAATCAGGAAGGAATGATCCCCGAATACATTCATCATGTAGGAAATATTCTGATTGATACACTGCGTTACAACCGTCCCCGGCTGACTCAGCCGGCATGGTTCGACTGTCTTGGCATCCGGAAAAAGAATTATCTGTTGCTGACACTCAACCGGCATGACCTGCTGAACCGCCGCAGCAATCTAGAGAAACTGCTCCGCACCCTGCTCGACAAGGCAGAAGGACTTCCCGTCATCGCCCCTCTGCACGGATATGCAGAAACTGCTGTCAAAGCTCTCGGCCTGAATGCTCCGAACCTTCATATTCTGCCGCCGCAGAGTTACCTGCATTTCGGTTTCCTGGTAGATCAGGCCAAAGGGATCATAACCGACTCGGGAAACATTGCAGAAGAAGCCACCTTCCTGGATGTCCCCTGCATCACACTGAACAGCTATGCGGAACACCCTGAAACCTGGCGCACCGGAACCAATGAACTGGTCGGTGAAGATCCGTCAGCTCTTGCTGCAGCACTGGATCACCTGATGCACGGTGAATGGAAGCACACTACCCTGCCCGACCGCTGGGACGGACGTACTGCCGAGCGCATCGTACAGACTTTACTGAAAGATGCCTGATCACTGAAAGGCAATTTATAAAAACAGATCCGGCTGATGTCCCTGCCATTTCAAGCAGAAAAGACATCAGCCGGATGCTTTTTCACAGAAAATATCGTATTGTTCGATGTTGTTTCAACGAGCGGTCGATTCGCCTCAAACGAGCGGTCGATTCGCCTCAAACGAGCGGTCGATTCAGCCCCAACGAGCGGTCGATTCAGCCCCATCGAACGGTCAGTTCCAAAAGGGGATCAAGCCTTGCCTCCTTTACGCTCCAGTTCACGAAGACTTTCCATCTTTTTCGTTTCCAGGAACTCATAAATTCCGCAAAGATGTTCTTTCACACGCTGGTTACCGAACTCATATACTTTCGTAACCAGCCCGTCCAGGAAGTCACGGTCGTGTGACACGACAATCAGTGTTCCGTCGAAATCCATCAATGCCTGCTTCAGAATATCCTTTGTCTTCATGTCCAGATGGTTGGTCGGCTCATCCAGAATCAGCAGATTGACCGGTTCCAGCAAAAGCTTGATCATCGCCAGCCGGGTACGTTCTCCACCGGAAAGCACCTTGACTTTCTTCATGGATTCTTCCGGTCCTCCGAACATGAAAGCTCCCAGCAGATCGCGGATCTTGTTGCGGATTTCTCCCTTCGCCACATCATCGATGGTCTGGAATACGGTCAGATTCTCGTCAAGAAGGGAAGCCTGGTTCTGGGCAAAATAACCGATCTGTACATTATGTCCCAGTGTCAGTGTACCTTCGTGATCTATCTCATTCATGATACATTTCACCAGAGTAGACTTACCCTCTCCGTTTTTACCCACAAAAGCAACCTTATCTCCCCGTTCGATCGTCAGATTGGCATTCCGGAACACGACGTGGTCGCCATATGACTTTCCGACTCCTTCCATGATAACCGGATAACTTCCGCTGCGCGGAGACGGAGGAAACTTCAGACGCAGGGCTGAAGTGTCTTCTTCATCCACTTCAATCAGTTCCAGCTTTTCAAGCATCTTCACGCGGCTCTGTACCTGGAGTGTCTTGCTGTAAGTTCCTTTGAAACGTTCGATGAAGTCTTTGGTTTCCTGAATCATCTTCTGCTGTTCTTCATACTGCTTCATCTGCTGTTCACGGCGTTCCTTGCGAAGCACCAGATACTGAGAGTAGTTCACCTTGTAATCATAGATACGTCCCATCGTAACTTCAATGGTACGGGTCGTGATGTTATCCACAAATTTCCGGTCGTGACTGATCACCACAACGGCCTTTGCACTGCTGATCAGAAAATCTTCCAGCCACTGGATAGACTCAATGTCCAGATGGTTGGTAGGCTCATCAAGCAAAAGTACGTCCGGATTCTGCAGCAACAGCTTGGCCAGTTCAATACGCATACGCCATCCACCGCTGAAATCACTCGTAGGACGGTCGAAATCTTCACGCTGGAATCCCAGTCCGAGCAACGCCTTCTCCACGTCTTCTTCGAAATGAGTCATGTCGATGGCATAGAACTTTTCACTCATGGCTGCCACCTTTTCGATCAGTTCCATATACGAATCACTCTCGTAATCGGTACGTGTAGCCAGTTCACCGTTCATCCGTTCGATCTCAGCTTCCATTTCACGCAAATGGGCAAATGCCTGCGAAGCTTCCTCAAACACGGTACGCCCGTCTTCCGTCATCAAATGCTGCGGAAGGTAAGCAACCGCACAATCTTTCGGAGCGGTCACTTTTCCCCGGGTAGGCTGGCGGACGCCTGCCAATATCTTTAATAAAGTGGATTTTTCCTGCGCCGTTTTTTCCCATCAGGGCAATACGGTCTTTTTCATTAATCTGAAAACTAATGTCACTGAACAAGGTGGTTCCGCCGAACTCGACGGTCAAGCCATCTACTGAAATCATATAATATGTGGTATTTAATTCTAAAACGGCTACAAAGATACATCAAATAAACGATTTAACCTTGATTCAGGCACAAAACAAACGCAGGGAAGCGCAAGCCCCGAAAGACTTTGCACTTCCCTGCGTCAGATCCGTTTCCAGAGCAGATATCCGGGATTATCCGGCCATCAGCAGAATCAGCAGCTGGGCTGTCAGAATACGAAGGAACATAGCCAGCGGATATACTGTAGAATAACCTACTGCCGGAGCATCGTTACCGGCCGTCTGGTTGGCATAAGCCAGTGCAGGAGGTCTGTATTACTACCGGCAATCAATCCCATCAGGGTGAAATAATTCAGTTTATAATACCAGCGGGCTATCATACCCATCACCAGCAACGGAATAAACGTGATCAGGAAACCGATACCTACATAAAGCAGTCCGTCACCTTCAACCACCGTCTGCACAAAGTTTCCTCCGGCTTTCAGTCCGACACTGGCAAGGAACAATACAATACCGATCTCACGCAGCATCAGGTTGGCACTCATTGTGGTATAGGTAACCAGTTTCACCTTGTAACCGAAACGGCCGATCAGAATGGAAATAATCAGCGGACCGCCTGCCAGACCCAGTTTCACCGGAGTAGGCATTCCCGGAATGGCAATAGGCAGACTGCCGAACAGGATACCGCAAAGAATACCCACGAAAATGGTCACGATATTCGGATGGTCCAGACGCTTCAACTGGTTTCCCAGCAAATGAGCCACACGCTCAATCGCATCCTGAGAACCGACTACCATCACGCGGTCACCAACCTGCAACGTCAACTGACGGGACGCAAACAAGTCCATACCGGAACGGTTGACACGGGTTACATTCACTCCGTACATACTGCTGAAATGCAGTTCTCCCAAAGTTTTTCCGTTGATGTTAGGCTGTGTCACCAGAATACGGCGTGAAACCATCGTCTTATCCTGCTGTTTCAGATCCTCCCAGTCCATGTCAACTTGCGGACCGATAAAGGCTGCAATGGCCTCAGAGTCATCTTCTGCACAGACAATGTACATCTTATCGCCCACATGCAGAGTGGTATTTGCATTCGGAATGTGTATTTCACCATCCTGAATAATCCGCGAGCAGACAAAGTCTCGTGCCAGGAACTTCTGTACCTGCGAAAGATTCTTGCCCACCAGAGCTTCATTCTGTACCTCCAGAGAAACGATAAAAGGTTTCAGATGCGGATTGGCTTCCTCACCGCGCTGAATGTCCGCAGCTTCTTTCCCCATATCTACCCGGCAGATATAGCGGATGACAATCATGGAAAGGATGATACCGATAACTCCCAGCGGATAGGCACAGGCATACCCCATTGCAATTTCAGGACCGGAATAATCCAGCTGAGACAAAGCCTCGTTGGCCGCACCAAGTCCCGGAGTATTGGTCACAGCTCCGCAAAGCACACCGACCATCATCGGAATTTCCACACGCCCCTGCAGGGCATAATACATAATCAATGCTATCGCAATGTTCAGTGCAACAATTCCGACAGCAATCAGATTCATCGAGATACCTCCCTTCTTGAAAGAAGAGAAGAAAGACGGACCCACCTGCAAACCGATACAGAACACAAAGAGAATCAATCCGAAGTCCTGAATGAATGATAAGATGGAAGCATTTCCGGTAAATCCGAAATGCCCGGCCAGAATCCCGACAAACAAGACAAAGGTAACTCCCAGCGAAATGCCGAAGACCTTAATTTTCCCCAATAAGACGCCGGCAGCAATCACAAAAGAATATAATGCCACGATATGAGCAATCGAATCAGGATTTGTCAATAAATCTTGTAGCCAATTCATAATATTAAACTTTTTCTTAAACGCGGCAAATGTAACCAATTAAAGACAACCAGTCAAGAATTAAAGCCATAATATTTATTTTTGCCATACATGACTTTACAATTTTTAAGTACATCCGGACAGTTTTTCCTATAAAAGTTTAACTGAACTGCATTTTTACCGCAAAAAAAGAAAACCTAAAAAGAAATTTGTATATTTGCCTATGCATGCCAATTATACAGCATGCAGTCACACTTAATCTAAATATCATAAAACACTGATTCACTATGGCAGATAGTAAAGAAAAACTCTTTTCAGATTTTCCACCCGTAAGTACCCAAGAATGGATGGATAAAATTATAGTCGACCTCAAGGGTGCCGACTTTGAAAAGAAACTGGTATGGAAAACCAACGAAGGATTTAAAGTGAAACCGTTTTACCGCCAGGAAGATCTGGAAGGATTGAAAACGACAGAAGGACTTCCCGGACAATTCCCTTACATCCGCGGAAACCGCAAAGACGACAATACATGGTTTATCCGGCAGAACATCCGGGTTGAATCGGCTGAAGAAGCCAATGCCAAAGCACTCGACATTCTGAATAAAGGAGTGGATTCACTGGGCTTTTCAATCAGGAAAAAGGATCTGTCACCCGAATTCATACGCACTCTGTTAAAAGACATCTGCTGCGAATGTGTAGAACTGAACTTCTCTACTTGCCAGGGACATACCGTACAGCTGGCAGAAATGCTGACTGATTATTTCCGTGAAAAAGGATATGATCCGACCAAGCTTCAAGGCTCCGTCAACTATGACCCGATGGAGAAAATGATGCAGAAAGGAAAGGATCTGAGCAAGTTTATCGACAATGCCAGACGGCTGGTTGAAATATTTGCCCCCTATCCAAAATTCCGTTGCCTGGCCGTCAATTCGCTTTTGCTGAACAATGCAGGTGCCTACATTTATCAGGAACTGGGATATGCCCTGGCATGGGGTAATGAATACCTGAGCCAGCTGACAGAAGCAGGAGTACCCACAGCACTGGCTGCAAAGAAAATCAAATTCAACTTTGGTATCAGCTCCAACTACTTCATGGAAATTGCCAAATTCCGTGCAGCACGTATGCTCTGGGCCAATATAGTCAAGGAATACAAACCGGTTTGTCCACGTACAGACTGCCAGAACACCGGAGCAGATGGCACCTGTTATTGCGCCTGCAAGATGGCTGCACATGCCGAAACCTCCAGTTTCAACCTGACAATCTTCGATGCACATGTGAATCTGCTGCGTACCCAGACAGAGGCCATGAGTGCTTCTCTGGCAGGAGTTGACTCAATCACCGTCACTCCGTTTGACAAGGCTTACGAAACACCGAATGATTTCTCCGAACGTATTGCACGTAACCAGCAGCTCCTGCTGAAGGAAGAAGCTCACTTCAACCGTATCGTCGATCCGGCTGCAGGTTCTTACTATATCGAAAACCTTACGGCTTCCATCGCACAACAGGCCTGGGAACTTTTCCTGAAGGTAGAGGATGAAGGCGGCATGCTCAAGGCTGTCGAAAGCGGAAGCGTACAGGAAGCTGTCAACACCAGCAACAAGGCCCGCCACGAAGCTGTTTCGAAACGGAAAGAAATTCTTCTGGGTACCAACCAATATCCTAACTTCAATGAACTGGCAGGCGAAAAGGCACCATTGGCACAGACTTGCTGCTGTGGAGGCGGAAAGGATCATGCACACCATGAATGTGAAAAGCCGTTTGCAACCATTCAAACCGACCGTGCAGCCAGCGAATTCGAAGCACTCCGTCTGCAAACAGAACACTCCGGCAAACGTCCGAAAGCTTTCATGCTGACCATCGGAAATCTGGCCATGCGTCAGGCACGTGCCCAGTTCTCATGCAACTTCCTGGCTTGTGCCGGTTATGAAGTAATCGACAATCTGGGATTCGCTACCGTAGAAGAAGGTGTAGAAGCTGCCATGAAAGCAAAAGCCGACATCGTAGTGATCTGTTCCAGCGATGACGAATATGCAGAATATGCCATTCCTGCTTTCCAGGCAGTCAACGGACGTGCCATGTTCATCGTTGCAGGAGCTCCTGCCTGTATGGACGACCTGAAAGCCGCCGGCATTGAAAACTTCATTCATGTGCGCTGCAACGTGCTGGAGACCTTGAAAGAATATAATACCAAACTAGGAATCAATTAAATGCTATGAAACCGAACTTTAAAAACATCGATATATATGCCGGCTTCCATCCGCAAAATGGCATGGAATGGCAGAAAGCCAACGGCATCACTGCCAACTGGAAAACTCCGGAACAGATTCAAGTAAAGCCAGTCTATACGAAAGAAGACCTGGAAGGAATGGAACACCTGAACTATGTGGCTGGTATTCCTCCCTATCTGCGCGGTCCGTATTCCATGATGTACACCTTCCGCCCGTGGACCATCCGTCAGTATGCCGGATTCTCTACCGCTGAAGAGTCCAATGCTTTTTACCGCCGTAACCTGGCTTCCGGACAGAAAGGTCTGTCTGTGGCCTTCGACCTTCCGACACACCGCGGTTACGACCCGGATCATCCGCGTGTAGTAGGCGATGTCGGTAAGGCAGGAGTATCTATCTGTTCACTGGAAAACATGAAGGTGCTCTTCGACGGAATTCCCTTGAACAAGATGTCTGTTTCCATGACCATGAACGGTGCCGTACTTCCTGTCATGGCATTCTATATCAATGCCGGACTGGAGCAGGGAGCCAAGCTGGAAGAAATGGCCGGTACCATCCAGAATGATATTTTGAAGGAATTCATGGTCCGAAACACTTATATTTATCCGCCTGCATTCTCCATGAAGATCATTTCCGACATCTTTGAATATACTTCTCAGAAGATGCCGAAATTCAACTCGATCTCAATCTCAGGTTATCACATGCAGGAAGCAGGAGCAACGGCAGATATCGAACTGGCCTATACACTGGCCGACGGACTGGAATATCTGCGTGCCGGAGTTGCTGCCGGCATTGACATCGATGCCTTTGCTCCCCGTCTCTCCTTCTTCTGGGCTATCGGTATGAATCACTTCATGGAAATTGCCAAGATGCGTGCAGCACGTATGCTTTGGGCCAAGATCGTGAAACAGTTCAACCCGAAGAATCCGAAATCACTGGCACTACGTACGCACTCACAGACTTCAGGATGGTCACTGACCGAACAGGATCCGTTCAACAACGTAGGACGTACCTGTATTGAAGCCATGGCTGCTGCACTGGGACACACCCAGTCACTGCATACCAATGCACTGGACGAAGCGATTGCCCTGCCGACTGACTTCTCGGCCCGTATCGCCCGTAACACGCAGATTTATATCCAGGAAGAAACACAGATCTGCAAGAATGTAGACCCCTGGGGAGGTTCCTATTATGTGGAAGCACTGACCAACGAACTGGCTCACAAAGCATGGGAACATATTCAGGAAATTGAAAAACTGGGTGGTATGGCGAAAGCTATCGAAACCGGTATTCCAAAGATGCGTATCGAAGAAGCAGCAGCCCGCACTCAGGCCCGTATCGACTCCGGAGAACAGACCATTGTGGGTACCAACAAATACCGTCTGGAAAAAAGAAGATCCGATCGATATTCTGGAAGTGGACAACACCGCCGTACGTCAGGAACAGATTGAAAACCTGCGCCGTCTGAAAGAAGGACGTAACCAGGCTGAAGTAGACAAGGCGCTGGAAGCCATCACCGAATGTGTACGCACCGGCAAAGGAAACCTGCTGGAACTGGCTGTGGAAGCAGCACGCGTACGGGCTACACTGGGAGAAATATCCGATGCATGTGAAAAGATTGTAGGACGTTATAAAGCAGTAATCAGAACAATATCAGGCGTGTATTCATCAGAAAGTAAGAAGGATGCAGATTTCGCACGTGCTTGCGAACTGACCGAAGAATTTGCAAAGAAAGAAGGACGTCGCCCGCGTATTATGATCGCCAAGATGGGACAGGACGGTCACGACCGTGGCGCCAAAGTTGTAGCAACCGGATTTGCAGACTGTGGTTTCGACGTAGACATGGGTCCTTGTTCCAGACTCCGGAAGAAGCTGCCCGTGAGCAGTGGAAACGACGTACATGCGGTAGGTGTTTCTTCTCTGGCCGCAGGTCACAAGACACTGATTCCGCAGATCATCGACGAACTGAAGAAACTGGGACGCGAAGACATTCTGGTATTTGCAGGAGGTGTCATTCCGGCTCAAGACTAGCGACTTCCTTTATAAAACAGGAGTTGGTAGCCATCTTCGGACCGGGTACTT
>ENA-OQBV01000200-OQBV01000200.1-human-gut-metagenome-genome-assembly--contig:-NODE-200-length-36759-cov-7.016925_pt1 | contig 36759 bp, 40 predicted proteins | sample MGYA00242750_ERZ504559 | MGnify/ENA primary metagenome ERZ504559 (study PRJEB26092, sample SAMD00036230) | human gut metagenome | host: Homo sapiens | study: EMG produced TPA metagenomics assembly of... | reverse complement strand
CAGCCAAGGATGGTAACAAACGCCATAACGCCATAGATGATGAACATTAACTTGTATGTGTTTTTAAATTCGTATTTAAATAATTTTCCTAACATCTGAATACCTCCCGGAACAGTGCATCGACGGATTTCCCCTCCTCGGCGCGGATATCGTCCACAGAGGATGAGAGACGGATCTGTCCGTTCTGAATAAAAATAACCTGGTCTAAAATGTTTTCGATATCTGCAATCAGGTGCGTTGAAATCAGGATGGAAGCGGACGGATCGTAATTGGTTAAGATCACGTCTAAAATGTAATCTCTCGCAGCGGGATCGACACCTGCGATCGGCTCATCTAAAATATATAATTCTGCTTTGCGGCTCATGACGAGGATAAGCTGCACTTTTTCTTTCGTTCCCTTTGACATGCTTTTTAGAGAATCATTTGGATTGATATTTAGTTTTTGTAGCATATCATAGGCGCGTTCGCTGTCGAATCTTCATAAAAGTCCTGAAGAAGGCGATGATCTCTTTCACACGCTGGTTCATATTCAGATAACTATGATCCGGCAGATAGGAAATGTGGCGTTTGCTCTCGACACCGATCGGATTTTCTTTGTAATAAAGGGTGCCGGAGGTCGGGGTTAAAAGTCCGTTGATCATTTTGATCAGTGTTGTCTTTCCGCTGCCGTTTGGACCGAGCAGACCAATGATATGTCCGCTCTCAATCGAAAGATCAATGTGGTCGATCGCTGTTTTTCCACTGAAACTTTTGGTGAGATCTTTGCATTCAAGTAATGTGCCCATCATTTTTCTCCTTTCATGGTCTGACCGATCATAGCCAGAATCTCATTTTCCTGAAAGCCGAGCTGCTGCATAAATGAGAGCAGTTCTGTAATTTTATCTTTTGCAAGTGTTGATTTTAATTCATCGATCATGGAAGTGTCCTCCGTAATAAATCGTCCGGTTGTCCGCTGTGAGAAAACAAGACCGGTTCGTTCAAGTTCTGTGAAAGCTTTCTGCATCGTGTTTGGATTTACCGCTGCCTCGGCGGCAAGGTCACGGACAGAAGGCAGTTTGTCTCCGGGTTTATATTTGCCCGAAATGATATCCATTTCGATCCGTTCGACGATCTGTATAAAAATAGGACGGTCGGAATTAAGGTTCCATGCCATTGTATCACCTCGTTTCTTTGTACTAGTGAAATAATACAATAATACAAGAAAAGTGTCAAGAGATTTTTTTGTAAAGTATTCTGATTTTATGACGATATAAATTACATAACAGGAGAAAGCTAAGGATGGCGTCTGATTTTCAAGGAATGAAATACCCGGAAAAACAGGCGCCATTTTGTTATATGGATGAAAAATCAGCTGTATAACGGGAAGAACTTAACTGTTGTCATAAAATGAGTTGTGAAATGGGGAAAATGAGTATGAGAGTTGGAAACAGACTAAACAGCACCATTGTGCGTGCGCGGATGAAACGTATTGCAAAGACGAAGACATTTACGACAAAACGGCAGAGAACACAAAAGAGCACTTCCGGGAGTTCCGGACAGTCGATCAGTCAGCTTCTTTCAAAATTAAATGCAAACAGTGGAAAGACGTCATCTGCGGAGCAGTTACTTGCAAACCGGACGCAGACGCTTTTGTACAGTGGTATGGAGACGGCTGCGGAACGTGTGGAAAAACGGTTGGGAAAGTTTTTAAAAACGGATGGTACTTCCGTATTTGACGAGGAAGATGAGACAAAGCTGAAGGAAAATGTGGCGGATAATATAGAGTCGTTTGTGAATGACTATAATTATCTGATGAAGCGTCTCGCACAGTCTGGCGATATTGTTGATTCAAATTATGCCAAAAAACTGAAAAATTATGCAAATGCGGAAAACAAGGAACTCCGTGAGATCGGAATTACGATAAAAGGTGACGGGACATTAGAACTGGACGAAAACAAATTAAAGGCAGCCGATATCAGCCAGGTAAAGAAACTGTTTACCGGTGAAGATGGATTTGCCAAAAAGGTGTCGAATCTGTCAGGCCAGATCGGCAAATATGCAAAAGAAAAGGTGACGGAACTCGAAAAATCAAGTGCGCAGGCGAGCAGTAATTATAACCGTTATGCACGCTACGCGAATAATTCACAGAGTTATAACAGCAGTTATTATAACAATAGCTATTATAACAGTAAGGCATAATGACAGATCATATATATGGAGAAGAATCTATCAAAATAAAACAGACGGCAAAGACAGACTGGGTGCGGTCGGAATTCAGGGAGCAGGAGAAGTACCGCAGAAATTATTATGGTACAATTTTTCTTGAAATCCTGTTAGAAAAAATGCAGCGGAAAGAGGATGTCCTCTACATTGAGTCAGTCCGGGCGCCGCGGGTTGTACGGGTGAAGCGGAGAAAAAAAGAGCCGGATCCGAAAAATTGCAACGTGATGGAAAAGCAAAATGAGCCTGTCGCAAAAACCTGTGATGAGCATAGGTCCAAGGAACCGGCTGCATCCGGGGGGCGGTCTGTGCAGTCCGTACAGAATGTGCAGGATATGCCGGTCATGCCGGAAATAAGACTGTCCAATGAACCGGCGGAGCGGCTACAGAAGGGGCGTTCGGGACTTGGGATAAATGTTGAAATGCCGCCTGAAAGTCGGAACGTGGGCAATAGTCAGGGTGGAAACCAATATTCTATGGAGCATTCTATGAGATCTTCCATGGAAGTCTTCAAAGAATATTCCATGAATGTTTCAAAAACCGGGATGGCTTCGATTTCTGGAGAAACGATCCTTGTGTGGGCGTCGGGAGATATTTTAGAACTGTCTGTGATGTCGGAGCTGCCGGAAATATCGGGAAATTATAATGCACGGGCGTGCATGGTGTAATGTTGCCGGTCACACAACAGGTGTGTACAGCAGTGTAAAAAAGAGGCGGTGTTCAAGTCGGACACTGTCTTTCTTTAAAAATCGGACTTCTTTTTTGTGCAGACTGCACAAGAAATTTCAAATCAGTTGCATACGAAGAATGACGTATGCTAAGATAAATCAAAGCATATTTCTACCATGTGAACAGCGTTATTCAGACAGTTACATTTGCTTCACATGACCATAAGGATGACACATCCGTCTACATTTCAAAAAACATTTCAGAAATCTATGCTTTTTATCCACAAAAATGAAAAGCAGGAGATCTGGATGAGCCTCCTGCACATAGGAGGAACTGAATATGAAGAAGGGTACACAGGTATCAGAAAAGATACCAGCAGCCAACCGTCAGTACAAAGACACCGTATTCCGCATGTTGTTTTCAGAGAAAGAGAACCTTTTATCTTTGTACAATGCAGTAACCGGGAATGCTTATCAGAACGCAGATGATCTGAAAATCGTCACGCTGGAAAATGCAATCTACATGGGGATGAAAAACGACCTGGCGTTTATGTTAGAGACGAATATTTATCTCTACGAGCACCAGTCCACGTTAAATCCTAACATACCGCTGCGGGATCTGATTTACATAGGAATCGAATATCAGCAGTATGTTGATGATAAGTCCTTGTATTCGTCCCGGTTGCAGAAGATACCGGCACCGAAATTTATGGTATTTTATAATGGAACGGATGCAGTGGATGACCGGGTAGAGCTTCGCCTTTCAAACGCTTATGAGCATCTGGCTGGTGAGCCGGATCTGGAGTTAAAAGTCCTGATGTTAAATGTCAATGAAGGACATAACAAAGAGCTGATGGAGCAGTGTCAGACATTGAAGGAATATGCCATTTATGTAGCGAGAGTCCGCAAATATACATCAGAAATGAACTTAAACGATGCAGTTGCACGGGCAATCGATGAATGTATCAAAGAAGGAATTTTGGTGGAATTTCTTCGGAAGAATCGTTCGGAGGTAAAGATGGTGAGTATATTGGAATATGATAAAGAGTGGGAAGAGAAGAAACTCCGAAAGGCAGAGTATGAGGCTGGCAGAAGCGAAGGCATTGAAATTGGCAAAAGTGAAGGTATTGAAATCGGTAAAACTGAAGGCATTGAGATTGGCAAAAGCAAAGGCATTGAAATCGGCAGAGATAAAGCCATGGCAGAATTTGTATGCAATATGATTAAGTATGGCTTCTCAATAGAAAAAATTGCAGAAGTAACTGGAAAAAATGCAGAGCAGATCCAGACTATATTAAATCAACAAGCACCGTAATCGTGAAACAGGAGAAAATCTTTTGGGTGAAGATTTTCTCCTGTTTCAGTCTAGGCACTGTCTTTCTTTAAAAATCGGACTTCTTTTTTGTGCAGACTGCACAAGAAATTTCAAATCAGTTGCATACGAAGAATGACGTATGCTAAGATAAATCAAAGCATATTTCTACCATGTGAACAGCGTTATTCAGACAGTTACATTTGCTTCACATGACCATAAGGATGACACATCCGTCTACATTTCAAAAAACATTTCAGAAATCTATGCTTTTTATCCACAAAAATGAAAAGCAGGAGATCTGGATGAGCCTCCTGCACATAGGAGGAACTGAATATGAAGAAGGGTACACAGGTATCAGAAAAGATACCAGCAGCCAACCGTCAGTACAAAGACACCGTATTCCGCATGTTGTTTTCAGAGAAAGAGAACCTTTTATCTTTGTACAATGCAGTAACCGGGAAAGCTTATCAGAACGCAGATGATCTGAAAATCGTCACGCTGGAAAATGCAATCTACATGGGGATGAAAAACGACCTGGCATTTATGTTAGAGACGAATATTTATCTCTACGAGCACCAGTCCACGTTAAATCCCAACATACCGCTGCGGGATCTGATTTACATAGGAATCGAATATCAGCAGTATGTTGATGATAAGTCCTTGTATTCGTCCCGCCTGCAGAAGATACCGGCACCGAAATTTATGGTATTTTATAATGGAACGGATGCAGTGGATGACCGGGTGGAACTTCGACTGTCAAACGCTTATGAGCATCTGGCTGGCGAGCCGGACCTGGAGTTAAAAGCCCTGATGTTAAACGTCAATGAAGGACATAACAAAGAGCTGATGGAGCAGTGTCAGACATTGAAGGAATATGCCATTTATGTAGCGAGAGTCCGCAAATATACATCAGAAATGAACTTAAACGATGCAGTTGCACGGGCAATCGATGAATGTATCAAAGAAGGAATCCTGGTGGAATTTCTTCGGAAGAATCGTTCGGAGGTAAAGATGGTGAGTATTTTGGAATATGATAAAGAGTGGGAAGAGAAGAAACTCCGAAAGGCAGAGTATGAGGCTGGCAAAAGTGACGGAATCGAGATCGCAGAAGAGAGAATGATCCATAATATGATTAAGCTGGATTTCCCAATAGAAAAAAATTGCAGAAGTAACTGGAAAATCGCCATTGGAAATAGAACAATATTTACAATCGAACAGACAATAAATATTTTAAAAAGATTACGGAAACTGTTGATAAAACTATATAAAAAAATAATGAAATGAACAGTAAATAATAAAATCCTCTGTAAACAGAAAAACAGGTGGCAAATAGCACCTGACTGTTTGCAGAGGATTTTATTATTACTATTTACCAATAAAAATTTATTGTAAAACAATAAAAATATATTGCAAAAGCAAGATATATGTGTATAATAAAGGAAAACAATAAAACCAGAAAGAAAAATCTGGAATCAAAAACAAACTCAAAGAAAAGTGAATCAGATCAGGAGGAGAATCATTTATGCAGCAAAAAGAAATTTCACGGTGGCTAAAAGCAATCACGATTGTACTGGCGCTGATGGGGGCGGTGTTCTTTCTATATATTATGCCGGTACTTGCAATGTCATGGAGGGACGCGGATGAATCACTGGCGTATCTTTTTATGCCGGGGCTGTTGTACGGCTGGTGCATTGCGGTGATCTGTTATGCGATCTTGTACCAGTTCTGGAAAGTATGTGTGCAGATCGGAAAAGACAATTCATTCTCAAAAGAAAATGCAAAATGTTTTCGAAATATCAGTCACTTCGCATTGCTGCTCTCAGTTGTGTGGTTTGCGGGAATTGTTTTTCTGGCAATCTTAGCGGTCAGGCAGCCCGGAATCAGTATTTTTATGATCACCGCAGTTTTGCTTTCGGTCATGATATCTGTTTTGGCAGCGGCATTATCACATCTGGTCCTGAAAGCCTACGAATTAAAACAGGAAAATGAACTTACGATATAAGGAGAGACAAATGGCGATTATCATAAATATAGATGTAATGCTTGCAAAGCGAAAAATGAGTGTAACTGAACTCTCGGAAAAAGTAGGTATTACAATGGCAAATATTTCCATACTAAAAAATGGAAAGGCAAAAGCAATCAAAGTAGACACATTAAACAAGATCTGCCGGGCGTTGGACTGCCAGCCGGGAGATATTTTAGAATATGTTCCATCGGATGATGAAATTTAATATATTGTACGGAATGAAGCAGGAATATGACAGTTTATGAAAAACTGAAGCAGGAACAGGACAGCTTATTGGAAAAGGAAGGGAGCATGAAAATGGATCAGAATCTTACAGTCAGTTACGAGGAGCAGAAAGCGCAGTGGCAGGAAAGAAAAAAACAGCAGCAGAAAGAAAATGCGGGGATTTTTAAAAAACTTGCGCCGGCAAGCCTCATTTACGCACTGATCTATACAGTCTGTATTTACAAAAATATGACAGGTGCCGCAGTACTTCTGTGGGTGGTGGCAACGATCGGATATATCTGTTACATCGTTAAAACGGTAAAGGAAAGAAAAGTTTTTAAAACAACAATAATTTTTGCTGTGTATATGCTGATCCTTGCGGTCAGTACATTTACAACCGGAAATGAGTGGATCATCTGGATGAATTATTGCTGGATATTTGCATTCACGGTGTGTTTCCTGATACGAAATATGGCAGATGAAAACGAATGGAATTTCTGGGATTACCTGTGCGGTGGAGTAAATGCTGTATTTGGAGCAATTGGCAGCATTGCAAGACCATTTGGCGATGGAAACGATTTTGCACGTTTGCGGGAGAAAAAAGAAAATGGCAAAGCGCGTGAGATCCTGATCGGAATTGCAGTAGCGATACCGGTGGTTCTTCTGATCGGTGGATTGTTAATGTCGGCGGATCTGGTATTTTCAAATATGATTGCAAAAGTTTTCGAAGGAATCAGGATACCGGCAAACCTGGCAGGGATTTGTTTCATGTTATGTTTTGGTTTTATTTCATCTTACTGTGGAGTCAGATATACAGCATACAGAAAAGACCGGCAGGACAGGGAAGTAAAAATTCTTACAGAGACGACAGCAATGTTTACGGTTTCGGTCTTAGTGGCGGTATTATATGTGATATTCTGTGGTATACAGATCATATATCTGTTTGGCGGTGGCGGGGAGCTGCCGGCAGGAGTGACCTATGCCGAATATGCAAGGCAGGGATTTTTCCAGCTCCTTGTGGTGTGTATTTTAAATCTGGGGGCGGTTCTTACAATGGAGCATTTCTTTCAGAGGAACAGGGCGGTCGATGCCGTTCTGACGGTGATCTCTGTATGTACGATCATTATGACAGCATCGAGCGGGTGGAGAATGATCCTGTATATCCGGGCATACCAGCTCACATTTTTGCGTGTTGTGGTACTTGTGGCACTGGCAGTGATCACGCTTCTGATGGCAGGGACGATCTGTTATATCTGGAACCGCAGGTTCCCGTTGTTTCAGTATGGAATGGCGGTTGTGTGCGTCAGTTATGTCCTGTTTGCCTTTGCACATGTAGATGCGGGGATTGCCGCCTATGATCTGGCGCAGATCGAAAATGGAAATACTGCGGGAGATTACAGTTATCTCTCCTGTTTATCAACGGATGCGGCACCAGTGATCGCTGAGTACTTAAAAGAACATCCGGACAAGAGTTATTACGGGGATGGAATATATAACTGGAAGTGGGAATATATGCAGGAAAATGACAGGATGAACCAGCCTGTGACGCTCCGGACATTTAATCTGTCTTATCTGCGTGCAAAAAGAATATTTTCAGAAAAATAGGTCATAAGTATCAGATTATTGTCATAAAAATAATATTTATTTACAAATGTTCTCCGGTTTTGTATAATGAAACAAAGATGTTGTGAAAATTTATGATGAGGAGAACAAAAGATGAAAGGAAAAACAGCTGGAAAGATAATTGCACTGTTTGCCGTGGCGGGAATGCTCGCCGGGTGTGGTGGAAAAACAGGTACTACGCCGGATGATTATGCGACAAACGATGGCTATATTACAACGGAAACCGCCGGGAACAGTACAGGCGGTGCACAGTCGGATACCACATCGGGCACGGCAGGAATTTCGAAAGAAAATATAAAAGTCGGCGTGCTTTATATTTCAGATCCGGATGAGGGAAGCGGATATTCTTACACGCATGATCTGGGAATTGTGGGAATGCAGGAAAATCTGGGTTTAAGCGATGATCAGATTGAGAGAAAGATCGTGGATGACTCTGACGCAAAGGCGACGGAGGAAGCAATCGAAGCATGTATTTCGGATGGGTGCAATATTATTTTTACAACCAGCTGGGGGTATATGGAAACAACAGCAGAGATGGCTGAAAAATATCCGGATATTTACTTTTCCCATGGAACCGGTTATATGTCAAATGGAAAGAACTTCAACAATTATTTTGGTCGTATTTACCAGGTAAGGTATTTAAGCGGTATCGTGGCTGGCATGAATACAAAGTCGGATAAGGTCGGCTATGTTGCAGCGCAGGATTCTTCCAATTCGGAGGTGACAGGTGGAATTGATGCATTTGCGATCGGTGTTGCAGCTGTTAACCCGGAGGCAAAGATCTATGTGGCAGTCACAAACAGCTGGGATGATCCGGATAAGGAAAAAGCAGCATCGGAACAGCTGTTGGATATGGGCTGTGATGTGATGGCACAGCATTGTGATACGCCGTATCCGCAGACACTCGCACAGGAACGTGGTGTATATGGTATCGGCTATAACTCAGATATGAGCAAGGAAACACCGGATGCCTGTCTGACGAGTGTTATCTGGAACTGGAGTGCATACTATACTTCGGCAGTTAAGAGTATTATCAATGGAACCTGGGATGGATCAAACTATTATGGAGGTATGGCAGAGGGGCTGGTACAGCTGACGAATCTGGCATCTTTTGCGGCAGAGGGTACGCAGGAGAAGGTGGATGAAGCGACTGCAGAAATTTTAAGTGGCAGCAATAATGTTTTTGACGGAGTGATGGAGACAAATACAGGGGAGACGGTTGGAACAGAGAATGGAACCTTAGATGATGCAATGATTACCGGCGGCATTGACTGGTATTATAAAAACGTTGTGATTGTGGACTAGGGGGAGAATGAGATGATGAAATTGACGATTCGAAAAAAAGTTTTATTCTGTTCTTTGATACCGCTGCTTCTGTTAGGAGGAATTATCCTTCTGATCGCGTCCACGATCGTAAAGGGTGCAATTATCGATCAGGTGGAAAATTCATTAAAAGGAACTGCAATCGCGACGCAGGCAGCTTATGACCAGAATGCAGGTACCTATTTGCAGACGGAAAATGGTGATATCTGGAAAGGAAGTTATAACATTTCACAGTCAGAGAATCTGGTGGATACCATCAAACAGGAGTCTGGGATGGATGTGACATTTTTCTATGGATCACAGAGAATCATGACTTCTGCAGTCGACAAAAATGGTGACAGGATTCTGGGAAGTCCGGCGGGTGACAAGGTTGTTGAAAAGGTATTAAATGGTGGTGAGGAATATTTCAGTGATAATGTATCCATGGATGGCACCATATACTATGGCTATTATGTTCCGGTATATCAGAAAGGCGACAGCGGTACTCCGATCGGTATGGTGTTTGCAGGGGCGGAGAAACAGGAAATCTCCCACAGCGTGATACAGATCATTAATACGATCGTAGCCATCGTGCTTGTGGTACTTGTTATCTGTATCATTATCGTGGAGATCAGTGCAACCTCGATCACACGTGCATTAAAGAAAGGAATTGCAAATGTGCAGGAAGTGTCTGCCGGTCATCTTGACGTAGAGTTTGACAAGAAGATCTTAGGGCGGAAAGATGAAGTCGGAGATCTGACCAAAGCGATACAGCATTTACAGAAAGAACTGGAAAAGATCATTAAGGGAATCAAGGAAAGTACCGATATGCTGATGGAAGCATCCAATACTTTAGAGGATACATCCCATCAGACTTACGATGGAATGCGTGAGGTGGAGGCAACGGTAGATTCTATTACAACCGGGGGCAAATTTACAGGCAGAGGATGCAAAAAAAGCTTCTGACAATGTAAAATATATGGGAAATCTGATCATTGAGACCGGCAGGGCAGCAGATGAGCTGAATGAAAGTGCAGATCAGATGAAACAGTCCAGTGATGCGGCTGTTGTTACGATCGATGAACTAAAACGAATCAGCGAAGAAGTAAAGACAGCTGTTGCAACGATCGCGGAACAGACGAAACAGACAAATATTTCAGCACAGAGTATTCAGAAGGCATCGCAGTTTATTTCTGAAATTGCATCCCAGACGAATCTTCTTTCTTTAAATGCCAGCATTGAAGCCGCACGTGCAGGTGAGGCGGGAAAGGGTTTTGCGGTTGTGGCATCTGAGATACAGAAGCTTGCAGAACAGTCTGATACGGCGAGTGGCAATATCGGCGAAATCGTAAATACACTGATCGGAAACTCCCAGCGTGTGGTTGAGACAATGGGCAAGACACAGGAGATCATTGAAAAACAGAATATGCATATCGAGAGTACGGAGCAGATGGTAAATGGTGTTATGGGTGAGATCGACGCATCTATTGAACGAATTCGCCAGATTGAAACACGTACAAAGAAATTAGAGAGTGCAAGAACAGAGATCATAGATGTCATTGATTCTTTGTCAGAGATTGCACAGCAGAATGTGGAAGGAACCACGCAGACAAGTTCATCCATCACAGAGATTACGGACAGTTTTCAGAATATCAAGGATTCTACCGAAAATCTGCGTAATATGGCGGATATGCTTGCACACAATATCAGACATTTTGATATATGATAAAAATATGGCCTTAAGCTGCAGAATATGGAGACAAAACAGATGGAAGTGCTTGCTGTTTTTGACGAGAAGAATTATGACGACACAACAAAAGTATATGAAAAATATAATGTGCGTGGTGTAATTTTCCGGGATGGAAAGATTGCCATGCAGTGTAGTACGGATGGCGAATATAAGATGCCCGGCGGCGGGATGGAAAAGGGAGAGAGTTTTTAGAAACCCTTGTGCGTGAGATCCGTGAAGAGACAGGGCTTACCGTTTTAAAAGAGTCTGTGTGTGAACTAGGGGAGATCCTTGAGATGCGCCGCGATATATTTGATCCGTCCTGTAAATATATCTGTCATTCTTACTTTTATTACTGTAAGGTAGGGGAAAAACGGGAGAAACTTCATCTGACACCCAGTGAAGTGGCAAAGGGGTATTATCTTAAGTGGGAGCAGCCGGAGACTGTATACAATACCAATATACGCATAGAAAAGGATCCGTGGATCATTCGTGACACTGCATTTGTGAAGATGATTCTGGATGGAAAAGTAAAATTGCCGGAATAAAAAGGCAAAGAAGAAATCCGGTACATAAAATAATAGAATGTCCGCGGAGCGCGCATTCTATTATTTTTTTGTGGAAGAACGACAAAAAATATGTTATACTTAACAATATGTATTGCAGAAAAACTGATCTGATATGCAATAGATAAAGGCACAGATAAATGACGGAGGATGGCGCATATGAATGAAAATTATGTAACACTTACCATTGGAAAACAGAAAAATATTGCACTGATCGCGCATGATAATAAAAAAGCAGAGCTGATCGCATGGTGCGAAACAAATAAAGAGATCCTGAAAAATCATTTCCTTTGTGGAACAGGGACCACGGCACGTATGATTACAGACCAGACCGGACTTCCGGTTCGTGGATATAACAGCGGCCCTCTTGGTGGAGACCAGCAGATCGGTGCAAAGATCGTTGAGGGAAAAGTAGACTTTGTCATTTTCTTTTCTGATCCATTGACTGCACAGCCTCATGATCCTGATGTAAAGGCACTGCTTCGTATTGCACAGGTATATGATATCCCGATCGCAAACAATAAGGCATCGGCAGACTTTATGATCAGATCTGAATATATGAATGAAGAGTATGAGCATGAGGTGATCAACTTCAAAGAAAACATCAAAAAACGCTCAGAGACATTATAAGGGGGAACATTTTTCATGAGCAAAGTAGCAATCGTATCAGACAGCAACAGCGGAATCACGCAGAGTATGGCAAAGGAACTTGGAGTTACCGTGATGCCGATGCCTTTTTTTGTGGGAGACAAGACACTGTATGAAGATATCGATCTGTCACAGGAAGAGTTTTACCAGATGCTTTCCGAGAAGACAGACATCCATACATCCATGCCGCTTGTAGGAAATGTGACAGATACTTGGGATGAATTGTTAAAAGAGTACGATGAGATCGTACATATCCCAATGTCGTCCGGACTTAGTGGTTCCTGTGAGACAGCCATGATGCTTTCCCAGGATTATGATGGAAAGGTGCAGGTGGTGAACAATCAGAGAATTTCTGTTACACAGCGCCAGTCTGTTTTAGATGCACTTGCGCTTGCAAAACAGGGAAGAACTGCATCTGAGATCAAGACAATTTTAGAGCGTGATAAATTTGAATCATCGATTTACATTATGGTGGACACGCTGTATTATCTGAAAAAAGGCGGCAGGATCACACCAGCTGCTGCCGCGCTTGGAACACTGTTAAAATTAAAACCGGTGCTTCAGATTCAGGGTGAAAAATTAGATGCATTTGCCAAGGCAAGAACGGTAAAACAGGCAAAGAGTATCATGATTGAGGCAATGAAGAATGATTTTGCCAACCGGTTTAACGATCCGAACGGAGAGCATATGTATCTTGAGATGGCATATACGCATGATTTAGAAGCGGCAGAAAACTTCAAGAAAGAAGTGCAGGAGGCATTTCCGGGGATGGAGATCCGTATGGATCCGCTTTCACTTAGCATTTCCTGCCATATCGGACCGGGAGCGTTAGCAGTGGCATGTTCAAGAAAGATTCCAGAGCTGGAAGCGTAATAGAAAAATAAAAGAGAACAGAGAGAAAAGCCAGATAAAGCAATCGCCTGAAATCTGAATTACAAGAGATAATTCGGATCTCAGGCGATTTTTACCTATAGAAATTAAAAGTCCTTTGCAGACAGAAAAATTTCACGCTGTTTAGGCTGGAGAACTGCTGTGCTGCCGTATCTTTTTGCTTTTCCAAATGATATAAGTGATCATCAGAGGAATACCGGCGCCCACCCAGGCAGCAGGATCAGCAAGGCAGATCCCCTGATAACCGAGTGGTTTCTGCAGGAGTGCGATCGCAATAAAGCGGCATACCAGCTCGATCACGCCACTCAACATTGGAACAAGTCCTTCGCCTAATCCCTGTAAGGCATTGCGGTATAAAAAGATCATGGCAAGCGGGAGGAAAAACCAGCTTACAGTTTTTAAGTACATCATTGCATAGGAGAAAATTTCATCGGAAGGATTACTTACAAACCAGCTCACGATAAATTCTCCACCGAAAATACAGATGGCAGCACCGATGGCTGCTGCAGCGATACAGATGAAAAATCCTTTGCGCATACCGTCGAAAATACGGTCGTATTTTCCTGCACCGAGATTCTGACCACAGTAGGTTGCCATGGCGGTGCCGAGCGTCGGCATGGTCTGAGTTGCGATATTGTTGACTTTAGAAGCGGCTGTAAAGGAAGCAACCACACTGGAACCAAACACGTTGACAGCACTCTGTAAGATCATGGTTCCAATGGCGGTGATGGAGTAATTTAATGCCATTGGGATACCGATCGAGAGCATGTTAATGACACCCGGGCGATCCAGATAATAGTCCGCTTTTGTTGTGCGAAGGATCTCAAACTGCCGGAACATATGGATAAAACATAAAATTGCGGAGATTCCCTGCGCAATGATGGTGGCATAGGCGGCACCGGCGGTTCCTGCTTTCAGTACGACAATAAATAAAAGATCCAGTACCACATTTAATATAGAAGAAATGATCAAAAAGTAGAGCGGTGTTTTGCTGTCTCCAATACCTCTTAAGATACCGGCGGATACATTGTAGAGCATTGTTAAGATGATACCTGCAAAAATGACCTTGATGTAAGCATCTGCCATGGATAAGATATTATCCGGTGTATGCATCCAGACTAAAAACAGGCGGGAAGCGGCAACGGTCGGAATCGTAAGAATTGCAGATACGATCACGGTTAAGATCAGGGAGAGTGCAACGTAGTGTTTTAACAAGCGAAAATCTTTTGCACCGAAGGCATGCGAAATCATGACACCAAATCCCTGTGCGATTCCGGTGGCAAAGCCGAGCACTAAAAACATGATACATCCGGTGGAACCGACGGCAGCAAGTGCATCTTCGCCGAGGTATCTTCCCACGATGATCGTGTCTACCATATTATAAAATTGCTGGAACAGATTTCCTAATAAAACCGGAATGGAAAAAAGCAGTATGATTTTTAATGAACTGCCGGTGGTCATATCTTTTGTCATGCTACTGGAAACTCCTTTCAAACTTTGGTATGATGTAATTATTCAGTGCACATATATGCAGTATAATGTAATAAACATGTAAGGCTTAGTATACGTCACAAAAATCAGAAATACAAGCGGAAAATAAGACTTTTTTTCTAATTTTTTTAAGGGAGAATCAGATGGACATTAATTTGGAATACTATAAGATATTTTATTATACGGCAAAGCAGAAAAGTGTTACGTTAGCGGCAGAAAAACTGTCAATCTCACAGCCGGCAGTCAGCCAGGCGATCAAGCATTTAGAGAAGGATCTTGGCTGTGCATTGTTTGTAAGAACGGCAAAGGGAGTACGTCTGACCAAGGAGGGTGAGATGCTTTTTTCCTATGTGGAACGCGGCTATGAGGCGATTCTTTCCGGAGAAAAAAGACTTCTTGAGATGCTAAACCTTGAAAAGGGAGAAATCTGCATCGGTGCAAGTGATATGACATTAAAATATTATCTGCTTCCATATTTAGAGCGGTTTCATGAAAAATATCCCAATATCCGCGTGACCGTGACCAATGCGCCAACACCGGAAACTTTACAGCATCTTGCGGATGGCAGGATTGATTTTGGAATCGTGAGCTCTCCGGTGGAGCCGCAGGGATGGCTTAAGATCATCCCGGTCAAAGAGATCCGCGACGTTTTTGTGGCAGGGAAAAAATACAAAGAGCTCTGTGGGAGAAAGATGCAATACAAAGAACTTTCGGAATATCCGCTGATGTGTTTAGAGGGAAGCACCTCGACGAGACATTATGTGGAGGCATTTTTAGAAGAAGAAGGTGTGACGGTGTCCCCGGAATTTGAACTTGCCACCAGTGATATGCTGATTCAGTTTGCGCTCCGCAATCTTGGGATCGCAAGTGTGATGGAAGAGTTTGCAAAAGAGTATGAGGAGGATGGCAGGCTTTTTAAGCTGCAGTTTGAAAAAGAAATTCCGGCACGAAAATTCTGTATCGTATTAAATGAGAGGATCCCGATGTCTGCGGCTGCGGCAAAGCTTTTAAAAGGACTTTTATAAATTCACATAATGAATGATTATATCAGATATAAAGAATATTAATTTTACTTATAGAGAAACATCATGTATAATCAGTAAGTAAACAGGAATAGCATAGAGAAACTAGGAGGATATTCAAATGGTAAAAGCAGTCGTTGGAGCCAACTGGGGCGATGAAGGAAAAGGAAAGATCACAGATATGCTTGCGAAGGAAGCAGATATTATCGTACGTTTCCAGGGTGGTGCAAATGCAGGTCATACGATCGTAAATGATTACGGAAAGTTTGCACTTCACACATTACCGTCAGGTGTATTTTACGGACACACCACAAGCGTGATCGGCAATGGTGTCGCTTTAAATATTCCGGTACTTATGAAAGAGATCCAGTCTATCGTGGAGCGAGGCGTTCCGAAGCCAAAGATTTTAGTTTCAGACCGTGCACAGATGGTTATGCCTTACCACATTCTGTTTGACCAGTATGAGGAGGAGCGTTTAGGCGGAAAATCTTTCGGTTCCACAAAGTCAGGTATCGCACCATTTTACTCTGATAAATACGCAAAGATCGGTTTCCAGGTCAGCGAGTTATTTGACGAGGAGCTGTTAAAAGAAAAAGTTGTCCGTATTGCAGAGACAAAGAATGTACTCTTAGAGCATTTATATCATAAACCACTGATCAACCCGGATGAATTATTAGAGACATTACATGAGTACCGCGATACCATCGCACCTTATGTATGTGATGTTTCTTCTTATCTGGATCAGGCAATCAAAGAAGGAAAGACTATTTTATTAGAGGGACAGCTTGGAACTTTAAAAGATCCGGATCACGGAATCTATCCGATGGTTACATCTTCCTCTACACTGGCAGCGTATGGTGCAATCGGTGCAGGTATCCCGCCATATGAGATCAAACAGATCGTGACTGTATGTAAAGCATACTCTTCCGCAGTCGGAGCAGGTGCATTTGTCAGCGAGATCTTCGGTGATGAGGCAGATGAACTCAGAAGACGCGGTGGTGACGGCGGTGAGTTCGGTGCAACCACAGGACGCCCGAGACGTATGGGATGGTTCGACTGTGTAGCAAGTAAATATGGCTGCCGTCTGCAGGGAACCACAGATGTTGCATTTACCGTACTCGATGTACTTGGCTACTTAGATGAGATCCCGGTATGTGTTGGATATGAGATCGACGGTGAAGTGACAACAGATTTCCCGACCACAGCAAAATTAGAGAAAGCAAAACCGGTATTAAAGAACCTTCCGGGATGGAAATGTGATATCCGTGGAATCAGGAAATATGAGGATCTTCCGGAAAACTGCAGAAAATATGTAGAGTTCATCGAGGAACAGATCGGCTACCCGATCACAATGGTTTCAAACGGACCGGGAAGAGACGATATCATTTACCGTACCAAATAGGAAAAAGGACTATCCGATATGATAAAAAATATTATTTTTGACGTAGGAATGGTGTTAGTCAACTGGGATCCGCATGCGGCGTTTCAGGAGTTAGGTTTTGATGAAAAGACAGAGGAGGCGGTTGGAAATGCGACCGTTTACTCTGATGCCTGGAATGAATCAGACCGCAGTGTTCTGGATGCAGAGGAGCAGCTTGCTGTATTTGTCCAAAATGCACCGGAATATGAAAAAGAGATCCGCCTGTTCTGGGAAAATGTTGCACGGGCAATTTATCAGTACGATTATTCGCGCGCATGGATCCGGGAGCTGAAACAGAAAGGTTACCATGTGTATATCCTTTCCAATTACGGAAAATGGACTTATGAACATACAGCGGAAGCTCTTTCATTTCTTTCGGATGTGGACGGACAGGTATTTTCCTTTGAAGTTCATCAGATCAAGCCGGAACCGGAGATCTATCGGACACTGTTAGACAAATTTAACCTTGTGGCAGATGAATGTGTATTTTTAGATGACCGCAGGGAAAATATCGAAGCAGCGGAAACACAGGGTATTCATACCGTGTTGTTTACGACGTATCAGGATGCTTTGGAAAAATTAAAAACATATGGTGTTATGTAGGAAATGGTACATGACTGCATAAAATCGTATCACAGGAAGAGATACAGGATAAGAGCAGCTTTCACGGATGTGGAGGCTGCTTTTATTTATGATAATAGAATGCTCGCAGAGTGTGCATTCTATTATTCATGACAATAGAATGCTCGCAGGGTGTGCATTCTATTGTATATGTTCACACTTTTATCACAGATTCATCCTCCTTTAAACACAATTACACGTTACTCTTATAAAGTAATAATTTGGTTACTGGTCACACGATAAGTGCGGATAGTGGCATATATTGAGAATGAAATAAGGAGGAGAGAAACGTGATTGAGATCAATCATCTGGTAAAAAAATATGGCAGTCATGTTGCTGTTGATGATCTGTCGCTCACGGTAGAGCCGGGTAAAATCTATGGTTTTCTGGGCCCGAACGGAGCCGGAAAATCAACAACGATGAACATTATTACTGGCTACCTTGCAGCGACATCTGGTGAGGTAAAGATCAACGGATTTGATGTGTTAAAACAGCCGGAGGAAGCAAAAAAGTGTGTGGGGTATCTGCCGGAACTGCCGCCTCTTTATATGGATATGACGGTAAAAGAATATCTGGATTTTGTGGCTGAATTAAAGAAGTTAGAGAAAAGCCTGCGGGCAGGATATGTGAAGGAAGCCATGAAAATTACAAAAACAGAGGAAGTATCGGGAAGACTGATCCGTAACCTGTCAAAAGGTTACCGCCAGAGAGTCGGTTTTGCGCAGGCAGTACTTGGATATCCGGAAATACTGATCTTAGATGAGCCGACCGTAGGATTGGACCCGAAACAGATCATAGAGATCAGGGATCTCATCAAGGAACTTGGAAAGAAACATACGATCATACTAAGTTCCCATATTTTGTCTGAAATCTCTGCTGTCTGTGATCATGTATTTATTATTTCGCACGGAAAACTCGTTGCCAGTGATTCCACGGAGAATCTGTTAGAGCGGATGACCGGTGCACAGGAGATCGAGCTGCTAGTGAAAGCAGAGGAAGATACTGCGGAAACAGCGATCCGTGAGGTCGCACAGGTGGAGCGGTGTGAAAAAACAGAGTCGAAAGAGGATGGCGCGGTACAGCTTCTTGTGACGGCAAAAAAAGATGCGGATGTACGCGAGGCGATTTATCACACCTGCGTGGAACACCATATGCCGATCTTAGAGATGAAGGCAGCATCGAAGTCCTTAGAGGATGTATTCCTTGAACTCACATCACAGGAAGGAGGAACAAAATAATGTTTGCAATTTTTAAACGTGAGATCAGATCCTATTTCCAGACTGTGGTGGGATGGCTTTTTATTGCAGCAGTACTCGCTTTATATGGATTGTATTTTTATGCTTATAACTTGAGGTCCGGTTCGCCTTATGTTTCGTATTCGCTTTCCGCAGTTTCATTTATTGTGATGATTGCGGTACCGGTACTTACCATGCGGAGCTTTGCGGAGGAACGGCATACAAAGACAGATCAGCTGATGTTAACTTCCCCGGTTCCGCTTGGAAAGATCGTGTTTGGCAAATATCTTGCCATGGTCGGAGTTTTCTCCATTGCAATGATCGTTGTTGCGCTGACACCGTTATTTTTATCCATTTATGGTTCTGTGCCGCTAGGAGAAAGCTATGTGGCGGTTTTGGGATTCTGGCTGTATGGCTGCGCATGTATTGCGATCGGTATGCTGATGTCAGTGGTAACGGAAAGTCAGGTTATCGCAGCAGTGCTTGGATTTGTAGCACTGTTTCTTGGTTACATGATGTCGAGTATTACCAGCATGATCTCACAGAGCGGTAATCTTCTGACAAAAATATTAAACGCATATGATTTGTACACACCGTTGGATAAATTTATGAATGGCTGCTTAGACCTCACAGGCGTGATCTATTTTCTGTCGGTGATCGGAATCTGCCTGTTTTTGAGCTGCCAGCTGATCCAGAAACGCAGATATTCGGTTAGCACCAAAAAGATCGCTCCGGGGGCGTTTTCCATCGGAATGATCGTTGTCGCCTTTGCCATTGCGGTTGTTGTGAACCTGGTGGCAAATGAGCTGCCGTCCACGGTCACAGCAATCGATGCGACATCCACAAAGTTGTACTCCATCACGGATACGACAAAAGATTACTTAAAGACACTGGATCAGGATGTCAATATTTATGTGCTTGCAGCAGAGAAAAATGCGGACAGTACGCTTTCAGAGACATTACAGCGATATGAGGATCTGTCCGGTCATGTAAAAGTAAGCTATGTTAATCCGTCGACCAATCCGACATTTTTCCAGAAGTATACGACGGATGCACCTGCTTCGAACAGTCTGATTGTTGCGAGTGATGCACGCTCCAGAGTGATCGATTATAACGATATTTATGAGTACTCCTATGATTATTCTTCCTATTCAAGAAGCCTTGATGGATATGATGCCGAGGGACAGATCACAAGTGCACTCCAGTATGTGACCAAAGATTCGAGCGAGCTGCCGGTTGTCTATGAGATCACAGGACACGGGGAAACTTCGCTTTCCGGCGGATTTTCGGAAGCAATCGAGAAGGCGAATATGACACTCACGGAGCTGACATTGTTAAAAGAGGAGGCTGTGCCGGATGATGCATCAGCAATCATTATCAACGCACCGACTTCGGATTTCTCCGCAGATGATGCAAAGAAAGTGACCGATTATCTGGAAAAAGGCGGAAAAGCGCTGATCACGACCAATTTCCAGTACAAGGATCTGACGAACTTTGAAAGTATTTTAAAAGCATACGGCATTGAGCGTGTGGATGGTATTGTCATGGAGAACGACAGTTCCTACTATTACAATAACATTCCATACTATCTGCTTCCGGAAGTAGAGAGCAACGATTACACCTCTTCTGTCAGCGGAAAATATATTTTTGCACCGTACAGCGAAGCGTTCAGTTATGACGGGTCTTCCGATGATGTGACATATACCGCATTGCTGCAGACAACCGATAAGGCGGTATCAAAGATTGATGCAGATAATGCAGCAACATCTGAAAAAGAAGACGGAGATATTGAAGGACCATTTACGATCGCACTTGCGGCGGCAAAGACAGAAAATGATACATCATCCCAGGTCGTTGTGGCAGGTTCTATGGAGTTATTTACGGATTCCACAGACCAGATCGTATCGGGAAGCAACGTATCGATGTTTACTGATATCATGACGAATCTGACCAGCGGGGAGGATGATAATACCAGCGTTATTCCGGTAAAAGACTATAAGATGAGCACGATCACGATCACTTCAATTTCTACAATTATTGGTGGACTGGCAGCAAGTATTTTTATACCGGTTGTACTGATTATTATCGGAGTTGTGATCTGGGCAGTAAGGAGGAAAAAATAATGCAGAAACAGAAAAAACAGATGATCGTTCTGGTCATTTTGCTGATCCTGCTGATCCTTGCGTATATAGGCGTCCATTTTTACAGTAAAAAACAGGAAGAAAAGGAAAATGCCAAAGAAGAGGCGGAAAAGATCCAGGTGACGGATCTTGAGGTCTCTGATATCACACAGTTTTCTTATGTGCTGGATGGAACAACACTTTCCTTTACAAAAAATGGAACAGAGTGGACCTATGACGGGGATCAGTCGGTTGATATTGATGAGAGCGCTTTGGAGACACTTTTAAATAAGGCATCAGCGATCACGGCATCAGACGAGGTTACAGAGTATGATGACCTGGCGGACTTTGGGCTGGATGATCCTGCTAATACGGTTACGTTAAAAACGGATTCCGGGCTAACGACGATCTACATTGGCAGCCAGAATGAGATCACGAATGAGTATTATCTGAAAACGGGCGACAGTGATACCATATATGTTGTGGACAGCGCGCCAGCGACCGGATTTGATAAGAGCGTCGAAGATCTGACCGCAAAAGCAGATGATACGGAAACTGAGGCAGAAGAGCCATCGGAGGCCGTGGATGAAACGGAGACAGCGACCGTGGTGCCGAATGAAACAGAGGCCGTTGTAACAGAGGAAACGAAGTAAGAGAGTGAAATGACAAATCTGAATCACAGAGATGAAAATACCGGATTGTATATGTGCAGTCCGGTATTTTAAGTTCATAAATTTTTAATTTGACACTTTTGGAAAAAAGAGGTAACATGAATGTGAGAAAGTTCATTAACGAACTAATTCGAACCGCAAAGCAGGAAATAAAAAGTTATTTACCGGAAGAAAAAGAATGTGGAGCAGGGATGATGTACAGTGAGTATGAAATATTTGGAACCAACCAGCAGATGAGAAAAGTGATCGAGCAGGCATGTGAACGGCTGATGGAGACCTATGGATTGCGCCATGTGGAGCTGGATATCCTTTATCTGATTTCCCATGAGAAACAGAAGGATACCGCAAAGGATCTGATCGAGATACAGCATTTGTCCAAGGCCCATATTTCAAAATCGGTGGACAATTTAAAACAGCATGGATATATTGAGCTGGTTGCTGATGAGGCGGATCACAGGAAAATACACATTCGTATGACTGGTAAGGCAAAACCTGTGCTGGAAGAGTTTGAACAGATCCGGGCAGATATTTTAGAGCGTCTGTTTGCGGGCGTGACAGAAGAAGAACGAAGCTGCTTAAAGCGGGTAATGGGCAAGATCATGAAGAATATTCAGGCAGAACAGGAGGATGGGACATGAACCAATATGGAGATTTTGGAAAAGAAACGGAAGAACTGATGACAATATGTGAACGTAATGACAGAATCCCGCCGGAGCTGTTTAAGGAGTTCGGTGTAAAACGTGGTTTGAGAGATGTGGATGGAACCGGTGTGCTTGCGGGGATCAGCAATATTTCAAGGATCGATGCGTTTAAAACGGAGGATGGGAAAAAGGTTCCGTGTGACGGACAGCTCTGGTACCGCGGTTACAATGTGATCGACCTGATCCATGGATTTGAGGGAAAACGTTTTGGATTCGAGGAAGTGGCATACCTGCTCTTGTTTGGCGAACTGCCGGATGCTGCAAAATTAGGGGCATTTAAGAGCATGTTAGAAGAGTGCAGACAGCTTCCGACAAACTTTACCAGAGATGTCATTATGAAAGCACCGAGCAAGGATATCATGAATTCGCTGACGAGAAGCGTGCTGACACTTGCTTCCTATGATGAGACGATCGCTGACCAGGAGCTGCATACGCAGTTAGAACAGTGCATCAAGCTGATCAGTGTGTTCCCGATGCTTGCGGTGTACGGTTACCATGCATACAACCATTATATCTGTGATGACAGCCTTTATATCCACCGTCCGCAGGAGGGATTATCCGCAGCAGAGAATCTGCTCCTTATGCTTCGCCCGGATAAAGCGTACACGGAACTGGAAGCGCGCGTGCTTGACATTGCGCTGGTACTTCATATGGAACACGGTGGTGGAAATAACTCTACGTTTACAACAAGGGTTGTGACCTCATCCGGATCCGATACATACTCTGTCATGGCAGCGGCACTTTCTTCCTTAAAAGGACCAAAGCACGGCGGCGCTAATATCAAAGTAGTGGAAATGATGGATGATATGAGAAATCATGTGAAGGACTGGGGAGACAGAGACGAAGTTAAAAACTATTTGGAACAGCTTGTCGACAAACAGGCATTTGACCGCAAAGGCCTGATCTATGGTATGGGTCATGCCGTTTATTCTCTTTCCGATCCGAGAGCGCGCGTATTCAAAAGCTTTGTGGAAAGGCTCGCGGTGGCGAAGGGAAGAGAAAAAGATTTTGCATTATACAGTATGGTAGAAAATCTTGCACCGGAAGTGATCGCGGAAAAACGCCATATCTATAAGGGGGTTTCAGCCAATGTGGACTTTTACAGTGGATTTGTATACAGTATGTTAGACATCCCGTTAGAGCTTTATACCCCGATCTTTGCGATCGCCCGTATTGTCGGATGGAGCGCGCACCGCATGGAAGAGCTGGTAAATATGGATAAAATCATTCGTCCTGCATACCGGAGCATCATGCCGGAGAAAGCATATGTGCCGTTAGAAGAGCGATAAAAAAATGAGCAGAGGAAAATTAATCTTCCTTCTGCTCATGATTTTTCTTGACCATCTTATATACAAAAGAATATGCCCAGATCAGCACCGGGATGATCACGGTTGCATAAACAGAGGCCATCAGCATATCCATATAGTTCTCATTGGAAGAGAGTGCACAGACGATGGTGGAAATATAAAGACCGGCTAAGATAATTGCGCCAAGAATGGCAAGAATACGTTTTATTTTTTTTCAAATCCAACCCTCCAGTTTTTAGTGTACTTATCGGCATATTGTTCGCAAAATGCCGGAAATATATTAAGATTATCCTAGCCGAAAGTGACGGAAGAGTCAAGATGCAAACATCGTGAACAGAGATTTTACTTTAAAAAATAAAAGCCCCTGAAAGCATGTCGAAAAGACTGAAAAACTGTATCAGTGGAAGGATTCCAAAAGTTGATGCAGTCCGCGACCTTCTCTCCAGAATAAACCCGGATGAAATACGCAGCATACATGAAGAAATGATTGATATCATAAAACGTAACCGGGTATTCCGGGAAGGAGCGATAGGCGGATAGAAAATCACCAGAAAAAATATATAGGGAAAAAGCAGGGGGAATTTTGCGCGTATTGACCAGGAACGAAGGGTAACCGCAGATGGAATGCTGATAACTGGATTATTTATAAAAATGCATAGATAAAAAAGTTAAAAGCGAAATCCCTGCATCGTGAATTAATGAATTGCAAAAACAGCAGATATTTGCTATAATAATATATGCATGTTAAATGCAACCACAATTCACATAGAAAACGAGGAAACAGACTATGGCATTATTAGAACAGTGGCAGAAAATTGCCTATAATGAGAAAACAGACAGAGGGGAATTACAGAGATTCTGGCAGAGATATTTCCTTTTGGAAAAAGGCGTATATGAGAAGCTTCTTACGAACCCGGATGAGAAGGTCGAGGGAACGGTAAAAGAGCTTGCTGATAAATATAATCTGAGCGTCATGGAGATGACAGGTTTTCTGGATGGAATCAATGACAGCTTAGTAGAGCCGAATCCAATCGATACCATGGAGGAGGATACAAAAGTAAGCCTTGCATTTGACAAAGAAAAATTATACAAAAACATGGTAGATGCTAAGGCTGACTGGCTGTATGAGCTTCCACAGTGGAATGAGATCTTCGATGGCGAAACAAAGAGAAGACTGTACTTAGAGCAGAAGAAGTCCGGAACTGTTATTGTCGGAAAGAAAATCGGACGTAACGATCCATGCCCATGTGGATCCGGTAAAAAATATAAATACTGCTGCATGAATAAATAAGAAAAACAAAATCCCGGTGCTTTGAATGATATCAGAACACAGGGATTTTTATGTATCTGAAAGGAGAAATTATCATTATGAAAAAAATAAAAGAATTTTTTGCGGATATGACGGAAACTGTTTCTGTCACAAAATTGGATGGAACTTTGATCGTTGCGATCGCAGCGCTTTCCGGCGTGATCATCGGGATGCTGATCTCACCGCGCAAAAATGCAAAATATGGCTGTGGTAACGGTACGACTTATATTACCAACAATGGAGAAGATGACTGGGACTGGGATGACGAGGATACAGAATAAAAATTGTCATAAAAACCAGATATTGTCATAAAAAGAAAACCTGTAAACGCTGTTTCAAAGCATAAATCAGACAAAGGGAGAGAGAATAATACAAGACAGTCAGATCATTACGGAAGAAATGATAAAAATACGAAGGACTGTCCCCTTTTTCATGAGGGAGAAAAGGAGAAAAAATGACAATTCTGGATTGTTCGGTAACAGGCTGTATGTACAACGAGGCAAACTGCTGCCACAAAGGTAATATCAAGGTGGAAGGAGAAGACGCAAAAGAAAGTGAAGATACCTGCTGCGGAAGTTTTGCGGAACGTGGGGACCGATGCGCAAAAAACGTAACGGGAGATGCACCGAAAAATATTGAAGTGGCATGTTGTGCTGCGAACTGTGTCTTTAATAAGGAAGAGAAATGCAGCGCAGACCATATCGGTATCGCGGGTGGTAATGCCTGCAACTGCAGAGAAACGGAATGCGCAAGTTTCTGCTGCGGCTAAGAAGTTTTTGCGCCAGCGGTAACAAGGACGGTAAAACCGGAGATTTTGTATAGAAGTCTCCGGTTTTTCTTATAGCGGAATCTTTAGAAATCTGACATAAAATGCACAGAAAAAATTCAGGTAATCTTAACTTGTATTTTGGTTAGATGAGACTTATAATGCGAATAGAAAATAAGTCATAGAATACATTTCTGAGTGTCAGGAATGCATAGGAATGGGAGGCTTTTAGAATGAGAAAAAAATCTCATATTTCGCTTGCAAGATATATCGTAAACAGTCTGGATGACAAAGAGTTAAAAAAACACAGGTTTTCATTTTATATCGGAAGCGTTCTTCCGGATATCAAGCCTTCTTTTATTTACAAAAGACATGAGATCAATGGAACCTTTCCTTATGTAAAAAAACATATTGCCCGGCTGTCGGAAGGGCAGAAGGTCATGAATAAAAAGAACAGAAAATACTATAGAGATTTAGGACAGGTCAGTCATTATCTGGCAGATTATTTTACATTTCCACACAACAAAATATATCCGGGAGGATTTAAGGATCACTGCTCCTATGAGGAAAGACTGAAACGCGATTTGAGATCCTATATCAAAAGCGGAGAGGCTGAGAGGCAGCATATTTCCGGCGGACATTTTGTGGATGCGAAAGCACTCTGCGATTATATCCAGAAAGCGCATGATGATTATATTGAACGAAAACATGATGTCGCAGATGATATCACGCATATTGTTGAGGTAAATCGCAGGGCAATTGAGGGAATGATAGAAGTTCTTGCGAGAAAGAGCGAAAATCACCGTCTGAAACACTCATAATAAGGGAAAACATGGCATCTGGTGTCGAAAAATGGTGAGAAGTGGCATGCTGTTTTGATTGATTTTTGCATGATTTAGGAGTAATATGTAAATATCAACGAAAACAGTATCATAAGTACTATAAAACGCCAGCAACGCGATGAAAGTGGCATAGGAATCTTGGCAGTCAAGGAGGATTCATATGAACAGAATCGAAGAAATTCAAAGAGAAATTGAGTCTGTCCGGTCAGAACTCAATGAATCATTTTTACAGAACGATGAATTCGAGGAATACTATCGAAAGAGTACGGAACTGGATAAACTGATCGAAGAATACTTAGAGAGAAAACAGCAGGTACAGATGAGCTGACAGACAGGCGAACAGGAAAAATATTATTTTAAGAACGATAGGACAAAGGTACTACCGTTCTTTTTTTTGTGCAACAAATTAGTAACATTACCGCAAAAAGCCGTTGGAAAATCAAGGAAATTCTTGATTTTTTCTTAAGAGTGGTTTAAGATGTATATAAATGTGGAGGAAAGTGGTACAAAATGGTGTGAAGTGGTAGATGAGATCCTGTTTGGTGGAAAATCAGATCTTTCGGATTTTAGTTCCACTGAAAGGCAGGTGTTTGTGTTATGTTCATGGGAGAATACAATCACACAGTGGATCCAAAAGGCAGACTGATTATCCCTGCAAAGTTCAGAGAACAGCTTGGCGATGAATTTGTAGTGACAAAGGGATTGGATGGATGCCTGTTTGTGTATACGAAAGAAGAATGGCACAACATCGAGGAAAAGTTCCGGGGGATTTCCATGACCTCTAAGGACGCCAGAAAGTTTTCACGTTTTTTCTTCGCAGGAGCAGCGGCATTAGAACTGGACAAGCAGGGAAGAATTTTACTTCCTCCGGTTTTAAGAGAGTATGCTGATTTACAAAAAGATGTCGTCTTAGTCGGCGTGTTGAGCCGTGTGGAGATTTGGGATAAAGGCAGATGGTTAGAAAATACCTATGACGAGGATGAGATGGATGACATCGCAGAACATATGGCAGAGTTGGGATTTAGCATTTAGAGGTGAGGGCAGTGGAATTTCATCATTATTCTGTATTATTGAATGAAACAATTGAAAATTTAAATATCAGACCGGATGGAATCTATGTGGACGGAACCTTAGGCGGTGGCGGACATTCTTACCAGATATTAAAGCGTCTGGGAGAGAATGGAAGACTGATCGGAATCGATCAGGATGCAGATGCGATTCAGGCGGCAGGCGAACGCCTTGCAGAGTTTGGAAACAAAGCTACACTGATCCGCAGCAATTATGCCAATATGAAAGAAGAACTGCATGCGATCGGAGTGAACGGGGTAGATGGCATAGTGCTTGATCTTGGTGTTTCTTCTTTTCAGTTGGATACACCGGAACGTGGATTCACCTACCGTGAACCGGATGCACCGCTTGATATGCGTATGGATGACAGACAGAGCCAGACAGCGAAAGATATCGTCAATGGCTACAGTGAAATGGACTTATACCGTATTATCCGTGATTACGGGGAAGATAAATTTGCAAAAAATATTGCAAAACATATCGTAAAAGAACGACAGAAGAAAACGATCGAGACAGCGGGAGAATTGACAGATATTATACGCGCAGCCATTCCAATGAAAGTACAGGTGACCGGGGGCCATCCGGCAAAGCGTACATTTCAGGCGATCCGCATCGAGTTAAACCATGAGCTTGAAGTGCTCAGTGATCACTTAGACGAGATGATCGATCTGTTGAATCCGGGTGGAAGAATCTGTATTATCACATTCCATTCATTAGAAGACCGGATCGTAAAATCTAATTTCAAGAGAAATGAGAATCCATGTACCTGCCCGAGTGATTTCCCGGTGTGTGTTTGTGGAAAAGTGTCAAAAGGAAAAGTGATTACAAGAAAACCGATCCTTCCATCGGAGAAGGAACTGGAAGAAAATTCGAGATCAAAGAGTGCGAAACTTCGGGTGTTTGAGAGAAGATAAAGCAGGGAGGAATTAACATGAAGAATCAGACAGAGAGGAGAGCTTCCGAAAGAAATTACTATGTGGATGGCAATACAGTGCGCCGCATGGAAGCAGTGCCTGATTACCGAAGAGAAAGACGGGAAAGAGAAGAGAGAGAACGGGAAGAACAGCTGCGCAGAAGAAAACGCCAGGTAAGAAGAAATCAGGAACGCCAGCTTCGGATGAGCAAGAGGTATGTGGTATTCCTTACAATGGCAGTGACAGTGTTTGGCGTGTTTGCAGGTACTTACATAAAAATACAGTCTGATATGACGGCAAGAATGAATACGATCAGCAGCTTAGAAAGCCAGATCGCTGATTTAAAGGCAGACAATGATGAGGCATATAAGAGAATCCGTATGTCTGTAGATCTTGACAGTGTCAGAGAAAAGGCACTCAATGAGCTTGGAATGTCATACGCAAAAGAATCCCAGATTATCTATTATACTGTTGACAATGATGATTTTATGAATCAGTACAGTGAGATACCGCAGAAATAGCAGAGAGATACTGACATAAGAAATGCAGGGGTAAGGATGGCAGCAAAGAAAAGAAGAAAACCATGGTTGAAATTTCCAAAACGCATGCAGAAAAAACTGATCGTTATGTTCAGTGCGATCGCAGTTTTGCTGACAGGCCTGATTGGAAGACTTATGTATATTGAATATACCAGTGGTGATAAATATGAGAAAATTGTTTTATCACAGCAGGAATATGACAGTCAGACCATTCCGTATCAGAGAGGCGATATTGTGGACAGCAAGGGCACGGTACTTGCAACCAGTATCGCCGTTTATAATGTCATTTTAGACTGTTCCGTCATGACAAGCAAAGATGAGTATATTGAGCCTACCATTCAGGCACTTGCAAGTTGTTTTGAGGACTTAGACAGCAATACACTGTATGGCTATGCAAAAGATCAGAAAGACAGCCGCTATATTGTATTGAAGAAAAAAGCTTCCTATGAGGAAATACAGCCGTTTGTTGAGATGCAGGAGGCTGTTGATGAAAAAGGAAAAAAGGTGAATCCTGACATCAAGGGTGTCTGGTTTGAAAAAGAATACCAGAGAGAGTATCCTTATGGTGCGCTGGGAAGTTCTATTGTAGGATTTACGGCTTCCGGTAACGTTGGAGTGAACGGTCTCGAACAGTATTACAACGAGACATTAAACGGTGTGGATGGCAGGGAATACGGGTATTTAAACACAGATAATAACTTTGAAAAAACCATCAAGGCCGCAAAAAACGGTAACACGGTGGTATCTACGATCGATTCTCATATCCAGTCTGTAGTGGAACAGAAAATTGCGGATTTTAACGAGGCCTATACCGGAAATTTCCGCGAGGATGAGCCGGGAGCGAGTCATGTTGGTGTGTTGATCATGAACCCGAATAACGGGGATGTTCTTGCCATGGCAAATTATCCCAATTATGATCTGAGTAATCCGAGGGATCTTTCGGCGTATTATACGCAGGAGGAGATTGATGCGATGGATGAAGATGCACAGATGGATGCATTAAACCAGCTCTGGCAGAATTTCTGCACCACATATACCTATGAGCCCGGATCTACTGCAAAACCGTTTACAGTAGCAGCCGGACTTGAAACGGGAAAAGTTTCAACAGGAGACAGTTTTTACTGTGATGGATATGAGCATGTGGGAGGACATGATATTCACTGTGTAAACAGAAGTGGACACGGAATGGAAACGCTTGAACAGACGCTTATGAATTCCTGCAATGATGCGATGATGCAGATATCCTACCGTCTGGGAAGTGATATTTTTACAAAATATCAGCAGATCTTCGGATTTGGGCAGCGGACAGGAATTGACCTTCCGGGAGAAGCGCGAACAGATTCTTTGATCTATACGGCGGATAATATGGGACCGGTCGATCTTGCAACGAATGCGTTTGGACAGAATTTTAATACGACGATGATACAGCTTGCAACGGCGTATTGTTCCCTGGTCAATGGGGGAAGCCTTTATCAGCCGCATGTGGTAAAACGGATCACAGATGAAAGTGGAAACACGATCAGCGAAGTGACGCCGACTCTTCTGAGGGAAACGGTATCGAAGTCAACGAGCGATGCTTTAAAACAGTATATGTATTCTACGGTTACAGGCGGTACTGCGGTAACTGCAAAAGTGGATGGATATTCCATGGGAGGAAAAACAGGTACTGCGCAGAAAGCGGGACGTGACGGGGTGAACTATCTGGTTTCATTTATTGGATTTGCGCCGGTCGAGGATCCGCAGCTTGTCATTTACTGTGTTGTGGATGAACCGAATGTCGCAGAACAGTTCCACAGTACTTATGCACAGAATATTGTAAGAGAGATCTTAGAGGAAGTTCTTCCTTATATGAATATATACCGGGATGAAGATACTACCGGTATTCATGAAGGCTGGGGAATCAAGGGGGAAGATGAAGGAGATGTCGGTGATGTGACGGCAGCGGATGTTGCGAATTCTACTGCCGAGGAGAGTCTGGATGTGCCGGATACGACGGATGAACTGCCGGAAAATACTGGGGAACAGCCTGCCGAAGATATTGATCCGGGATCAGATGAAGGACAGCAGTAGGGAAAAGTATAAAACAAAACACATAACCTCACAAAAGTAAGAATAAAATGCTATGAAAACTTTTGTGAGGTTTTTGTATATGCAACAGGAACTTCCTTTCTATAGAAGTAAGACATTTCATCGTAAAAAAATCATGGTGATGTTTACAGCCGTGTTCCTGGCACTTTTATTTTTGATGGGAAGGCTGGTGTATCTTATGGTGTTCTGTTCGGAATATTATGGACAGAAAGCACAGAACCTCCATGAGAGGGAACGTGATATTAAGGCGGCAAGAGGAAAAATTTTAGATGCAAACGGAATGGTGCTTGCCACGAACAAATCAGTCTGCACCATATCGGTCATACACAGCCAGATTGAAGATGAGGAGGCAGTCATAAAAGCATTGGTAAAAGAACTTGGACTGTCGGAGGAGGCGGTGCGAAAAAGAGTGGAAAAGGTAAGCTCCATCGAACGTGTAAAGACGAACGTGCCCAAAGAGACAGGGGATAAGATACGGGCATACAAACTTGCGGGGATCAAAGTCGATGAAGATTATAAGAGATATTATCCGTATGATACACTTGCATCGAAAGTATTAGGATTTACAGGTGGTGATAATCAGGGGATCGTCGGACTTGAAGTAAAATATGATTCCTATCTTCAGGGAACGAACGGGAAAATACTCACGCTTACCGATGCGCGGGGAATTGAGATTGAAAATGCCGGTGAGACGCGGCTTGAGCCGGTCAATGGATACGACCTTAACATCTCCATGGATTATAATATCCAGTTATATTGTGAGCAGGCGGCTGAGAAAACCTATATCAAAAAGGATGCAAAGTATGTGTCTGTAATTGTGATGAACCCGTCAAATGGAGAAATTCTTGCGATGGTAAATTATCCCGAATTTCATCTGAATGATCCGTTTACACTGACGGAAGAGGTAAATGTCCCGGCAGAGAAGAAACAGGATCTTTTAAATCAGATGTGGAGAAACCAGTGTATCAGCGATACTTATGAACCGGGTTCAACATTTAAAATCATCACAGCGGCAGCAGCTTTAGAACAGGGTGTTGTGAAACTGACAGATAATTTCTACTGTCCCGGATATAAGCTGGTGGGGGACCGGCGTATCCGGTGTGCAAAAACAACCGGGCATGGAGCGGAAACATTTGAAACGGGGATTATGAACTCATGCAATCCTGTTTTTATTGAGCTTGGGGAAAGACTTGGAGTTGAAAATTTTTATAAATATTTCAGCCAGTTTGGACTGCTCTCGAAAACAAATGTGGATCTGCCCGGCGAAGCTGCAACGATCATGCATAAAAAAGAAAATGTCGGTCCGGTAGAACTTGCGACTATATCGTTTGGGCAGTCATTTCAGATTACACCGATGCAGCTTGTGACCACGGTTTCTTCTATTATTAATGGAGGGCACCGTATCACACCGCATTTTGGAGTAAAGATCACCGGGGAAGGAGGAAAAGAAGTGGAAACGCTGCGGTATGAGACAAAAAATGATATCTGCACAAAAGAAACATCGGAAACGATGCGATATCTTTTGGAGAGGGTTGTCTCCGATGGCAGTGGAAAAAATGCAAAAATAGAAGGGGTTTCCATCGGTGGAAAAACTGCTACGTCACAGACACTTCCGAGAAGTGACCATAAATATATCTCGTCGTTTCTCGGGTTTGCCCCGGCGGATGATCCGAAAGTACTGGTGCTTGTTGTGATCAACGATCCGAAAGGAACTTATTATGGTGGTCAGATCGCGGCACCTGTTGCCAAAGAAATTATGGAAAACATTTTACCGTATCTTGCGAAATGATGAAAAATGACGTATACTATTGTGTTGTTAAAAAAGTACATGAGGTGTAAATAATATGACATATGAAATTGTAATACCAGTAATTATCGCATTTGCGATCAGTGCACTGTTAGGCCCTGTAGTGATTCCGTTTCTGAGAAAACTAAAGGTAGGCCAGACAGAACGAAAAGAACTTGAATCTCATTTAAAGAAAAATGGAACACCGACGATGGGGGGAATTATGATTCTTGCAAGTATCATCATAACATCCCTGTTTTATGTAAAAGATTATCCGAAGATTATTCCGATCCTCTTTATGACAGTCGGATTTGGTGTGATCGGATTTTTGGATGATTATTTAAAAGTAGTATTGCGCCGCTCTGACGGACTGCTTGCGTGGCAGAAGATGATTCTTCAGATCATTGTCACAGGTGTATTTGCTGTATATATGGTCAAATATTCCGGTGTGGCGCTTACCATGCTGATTCCGTTCTCCGGAGGAAAGTATTTAGACCTTGGATGGCTGGCAATCCCGGTCCTCTTTTTTGCAGTGGTCGGCACTGTAAACGGAACAAACTTTACCGACGGACTGGATGGATTGGCATCGAGTGTTACGATCATGGTTGCGACTTTCTTTTCCGTTGTAGCGATCGGAACAAATGCAGGGATTGCGCCGATCACCTGTGCGGTTGTGGGTGCATTGCTTGGATTTTTACTGTTTAATGTATATCCGGCAAGCGTTTTTATGGGAGATACCGGATCTCTGGCACTGGGTGGCTTTGTAGTGTCGACAGCATATATGATGCAGATGCCGCTTTTTATACTGATCGTTGGACTAATTTACCTCGTGGAGGTCCTGTCTGTTATCATTCAGGTCACTTATTTTAAGAAAACAGGCGGAAAACGTATTTTCCGTATGGCTCCGATCCATCACCATTTTGAACTTGGCGGATGGTCAGAGACAAGGGTCGTTGCGGTATTTTCAATCACGACAGCAATCTTATGCCTGATTGCTTTACTGGCGATGTAAAAGACGGCATGCAGTCTGTGGCTGCAGGTTTACCCGTGGATAGAAGTCTATGACTGAAAACAATAGAATGCACGCTCCGCGAACATTCTATTGTCATGAATTAGATATATGGAATGGAGTAATGCATGGATCTGACAGGAAAACAGGTATTGGTGGCAGGACTTGGAAAAAGCGGGATTGCTGCCGGAGCGTTACTAAAGAAAATGGGCTGTATGGTCTGCCTGTTTGACGGAAATGAAAAATTCGACCGCAGTGCATGGGAAAAAACATATCCTGTATTTTCGGATTGCCCGTTGTGGATTGGAGAACTGCCGGATGCGGCAGTACAGGCGATGGAACTTGCAGTGGTAAGTCCCGGAATACCGCTTGATACGCCGGCGATATTAAAATTACAGGCTGCGGGAGTGCCGGTCGTAGGAGAAGCGGAACTTGCGTACCGGTTTGAAAAAGGGCGCGTTGCAGCGATCACGGGTACAAATGGTAAGACAACAACGACAACACTGGTGGGAGAAATCTTAAAAAAATGTTATCCGGAAGTCTTTGTGGCTGGAAATATTGGTATTCCTTATACTTCAATTGTGGAGAAAACCACAGAGCAGACCGTCACAGTGACAGAGATCAGCAGTTTCCAGTTAGAAACGATGGAAACATTTCATCCGTCTGTTTCTGCAATTTTAAATATTACGCCGGATCATCTTGACAGACATCACACGATGGAGGCGTATATCCGTGCAAAGGAGGGCATTACAAAGTGTCAGACAAAGGAAGATACCTGTGTGCTCAACTATGAGGATGAAATACTTCGGAAATTTGCCGAAACATTAAAAGTAAACGTTTTGTTTTTCAGCAGTAAAAGACCATTGGAAGAGGGAATTTATCTGCAGGAAAATACGATCTGGATCGCTGGAAAAGAAACAGAACGGCAGCGCCTGATTGATGTCGGTGAATTAAAACTTCTGGGCATACATAATTATGAAAATGTTATGGCGGCTTCCGGCACTGCACTTTGTATGGGAGCACCGATAGATGTTGTGCAGCGTGTACTAAAAGAGTTTTGGGGTGTAAAACACCGCATTGAGTTTGTGAGAGATCTGCATGGTGTTTTGTACTATAACGATTCTAAGGCGACAAATCCGGATGCGGCAATCCGCGGGATCGGTTCAATGAATCGTAAGACACTGCTGATCGGCGGCGGTTATGATAAAAATCTTGAATTTGATGCGTGGATTGAGAGCTTTGATGGGAAAGTAAAATGTCTATTACTGATCGGACAGACAAAAGATAAGATCGCAGTCTGCGCAAGGAAACATGGTTTTGAGAATATTGTATGCTGTGATACATTAAATGAAGCGGTAAATATCTGTTATAGGCTGGCAAAGCCCGGGGAAGCAGTATTGCTTTCACCGGCATGTGCGAGCTGGGGAGATTTTAAGGATTATACACAGCGGGGAGAACTGTTCCGGCAATATGTCATGGAACTGCCGGAATAAAACGGTTGTGGGGCTTGATCAGACAGGTTTTGTGTAAATGAGGAAAAATTATGGCAAGAAGACGGAAAAATGAAAAAAGACAAAAATCGATCCGGTATTTTGATTACAGCCTGTTATTTCTGATTATATTTTTGTTATGTTTCGGACTGATTATGTTATATAGTACCAGTTCCTACTATGGCTCAACAAGATTTAACGATGCAGCATATTATGTAAAAAGACAAATGTATGCAAGTGCACTTGGAATAGTGGCAATGCTTTTTATTTCAAGAATCCCATATAAGTTCTGGATGCAGCTTTCAACGCTTGCGTATTTTGTGGCGCTGGTACTTTGTACAGCGGTTATTTTTGTCGGAACAAGTGCAAAGGGACAGTCGAGATGGCTCAGGATCGGACCGATCCAGTTCCAGCCATCTGAGATCGCAAAAATTGCGGTTATCATTTTCCTTGCGACGATCATCTATAAAACGCCTAAACGCATTGGGGAAATTATGAGTCTGCTTAAGATCATGCTTTTGATTTCACCGGTTTTGGCAGTGGTTGCGTATAATAACTTAAGTACGGCAATCATTATCCTTGGAATTGCTGTCTGTATGTTATTTGTTGCGAGTCCGAAATATTTACAGTTTATTTTAATGGGAATAGGAGTATGCCTTTTTGGTGCTCTGTTTATTCTGCTGGCGTCTTACCGTGCGGAACGTGTTATGATCTGGCTGCACCCTGAGGATTATGAAAAAGGGTATCAGACGCTGCAGGGATTATATGCGATCGGTTCGGGAGGCCTTTTCGGAAAAGGGTTAGGAGAGAGTATGCAGAAACTGGGATTTATCCCGGAGGCACAAAATGATATGATCTTTTCGGTTATCTGTGAAGAACTTGGACTTTTTGGTGCAGTCTGTCTGATACTTTTGTATCTGCTTATTATCTGGCGTCTGATGATCATTGCAAACAATGCATCCGATCTGTATGGCGCATTGATCGTAGTTGGTATTATGGCACATTTGTCCATTCAGGTACTGCTTAATATTGCGGTTGTAACAAATACAATACCGAATACGGGAGTATCACTGCCGTTTATCAGTTATGGAGGAACATCCATATCGATTTTGCTGGCTAGATGGGGCTGGCACTTTCTGTATCGAGGGGAATTAAATTAGAGGTTGCCTGATTATGAGGATCAAGACAG
>ENA-OQBV01000199-OQBV01000199.1-human-gut-metagenome-genome-assembly--contig:-NODE-199-length-36761-cov-4.878828_pt1 | contig 36761 bp, 32 predicted proteins | sample MGYA00242750_ERZ504559 | MGnify/ENA primary metagenome ERZ504559 (study PRJEB26092, sample SAMD00036230) | human gut metagenome | host: Homo sapiens | study: EMG produced TPA metagenomics assembly of... | reverse complement strand
GTAAGAAAAACCGTTTGGGTCATTTAGAAGTCCTGTTTCTGGTTCAATATGGTAGCTTGCACGCCAAGGTGATTTGCCAACATTCTCTTTAATCTTTGTTTTTTCTCCGTCTGTCCAATCTGTGTATGGACGGTAACGAACTTCTGTTGGTAGATTCATATTTAATAATCTCCTAATTTATTTATTAGTAATATAGTAAACGTTTTACCTAGAAAAAATCAACGATTTATAATAAGAAAACAAAAAAATGCTAAACGTTTGACATATGACAGAAAGATGTTAAAATTAATATCGTAAAGAAAAGTGAAACGTTTTCAAAAACAAATTTTGTTAAAGATGTTAAAATTGATATCGTAAAGAAAAGCGAAACGTTTTCAAAAACAAATTTTATTAAGGAGAATTTTGCAAATGGATTACAAACAAATTGCAAAAGAAGTCATCGAAGCCCTCGGTGGACGTGAAAATGTTAACAGTGTTGCTCACTGTGCGACACGTCTACGTGTTATGGTTAAAGATGAAAACAAAATCAATAAAGAAAAGGCTGAGAACATTGAAAAAGTTCAAGGTGCTTTCTTTAACTCAGGTCAATACCAAATGATTTTTGGTACAGGTACTGTTAACAAGATTTACGACGAAGTCGTTGCTCAAGGTCTTCCAACAGCATCTAAAGACGAACAAAAAGCAGAAGCTGCTAAACAAGGGAACTGGTTCCAACGTGCTATCCGTTCATTCGGTGACGTTTTCGTTCCATTGCTTCCAGCAATCGTAGCGACTGGTCTTTTCATGGGTATCCGTGGAGCAATCAATAACGATACAGTTCTTGGTTTGTTCGGTACAACATCAAAAGCTTTTGCTGCTACTGATTTCTATACTTACACAGTTGTATTGACAGATACAGCCTTCGCCTTCTTCCCAGCCTTGATTTGTTGGTCAGCCTTTAACGTATTTGGTGGTTCACCACTTCTTGGTTTGGTTCTTGGTTTGATGATGGTTAACAACGCCCTTCCTAACGCTTGGGATGTTGCATCAGGTGCTGCTAAACCAATTTACTTCTTTGATTTTATTCCAGTAGTAGGTTACCAAAACTCAGTGCTTCCAGCCTTCTTCGTAGGTTTGCTTGGTGCTAAGTTCGAGCAATGGGTTCGTAAATGGGTTCCAGACGTTCTTGACCTTCTCTTGCGTCCACTTATCGTCTTCGCAGTAATGTCAGCTTTGGCCCTCTTTATCATTGGTCCTGTCTTCCATACTGTTGAAAGCTATGTTCTTGCTGCTACAGAATGGATTCTTAACTTGCCATTTGGTCTTGCTGGTCTTGTTATTGGTGGTGTTCACCAAGTTATCGTCGTTACAGGGGTTCACCACGTCTTCAACTTGCTTGAAGCTAACCTTATTGCAAATACTGGTAAAGACCCACTTAACGCTATCATCACAGCTGCTATGACTGCCCAAGCTGGTGCGACACTTGCAGTGGGTGTTAAAACTAAAGATGCTAAATTGAAAGCACTTGCTTTCCCTGCAACTCTTTCAGCGGTACTTGGTATCACTGAACCAGCTATCTTCGGGGTTAACCTTCGTTTCGGTAAACCATTTATCATGGGTCTTATCGCCGGTGCTGCTGGTGGTTGGTTGGCATCAATCCTTAACCTTGCTGGTACAGGATTTGGTGTAACAATCGTTCCTGGTACACTTCTTTACCTTAACGGTCAAGTACTTAAGTATGTGATTATGGTACTTGTAACACTTGCTCTTGGTTTCGCTCTTACTTGGATCTTCGGTTACAAAGAGGAAGAAGTTGAAGCTCAAAAAGAAGTTGTTGCTGAAGATATTGCATCTGCAGAATCAGCTCCAGTTGCATTGCAAGCTGAAACAATCGCTGCACCACTTAAAGGTGAAGTTGTAGCTTTGGAAAATGTTAATGACCCAGTCTTCTCTTCAGGAGCTATGGGTAAGGGTGCCGCTATCAAACCTTCAGGTAACCAAGTAGTCGCACCATTTGATGGTGAAGTGCAAATCGCCTTCCCAACAGGTCACGCTTACGGTCTTAAATCTGATAAAGGTGCTGAAGTGCTTATCCACATCGGTATCGACACTGTCTCACTTGACGGTAAAGGATTTGATGCTAAAGTTCAAGCAAATCAACGCATTAAAAAAGGTGATGTCTTGGCTACCTTCGATAGCTCAGTAATCACTGAAGCAGGTCTTGACGATACAACTATGGTTATCGTTACAAACACTGCAGACTTCGAAGATGTTTCATCAGTAGCGACTGGTTCAGTTGCTGAAGGTGCAGACTTCATCGCAGTTAAATAATAAGCTAGAAAAGTCGAAGCCAATTCGGCTTTTTTAGTTAAATGGCTCATAAAGAAAAGTATGAAGCAGAGTAGTCTGTACCTCCTTAAACAAGGTCTCATTTAGATTGTCTTTTGCCTAGCTTTTATTTATAATAGTATAAATAGTTATTATTGATCATAAAAGGAGATAGCTTTACCTATGGCTAAACTTTACGGAAGCTTGGAAGCTGGTGGTACAAAATTTGTTTGTGCTGTTGGCGATGAGAAATTCCAAGTCGTTGAAAAAACTCAATTCCCAACAACTACACCTTACGAAACAATTGACCGTACTATTGAATTTTTCAAACGTTATGAAGATCAATTGGCTGGAATTGCTATTGGTTCATTTGGTCCAATTGATGTTGATCCAAACTCTGAAACATATGGTTTTGTGACTTCAACACCAAAACCACATTGGTCAAATGTTGACCTTCTTGGTTTGATTGCTAAAGAGTTTAATGTTCCTTTCTACTTTACGACTGATGTTAACTCATCTGCTTATGGTGAGACACTTGTTCGTAAAGGTGTTAAGAGTCTTGTTTACTACACTATCGGAACTGGTATTGGAGCCGGTGCTATTCAAAATGGTGAGTTCATTGGTGGTATGGGTCACACTGAAGCTGGTCACGTATATGTACCTCTTCACCCAAATGATGTTTCCAATGAATTTAACGGAACTTGTCCATTCCACCGCGGATGTTTGGAAGGTTTGGCTGCTGGTCCATCACTTGAAGCCCGTACAGGTATTCGTGGCGAATTGATTGAGCAAAATTCTGAGGTTTGGGATGTTCAAGCTTACTACATTGCTCAAGCTGCTGTCCAGGCAACTGTGCTCTACCGTCCAGAAGTTATCGTCTTTGGGGGTGGTGTTATGGGACAAGAACACATGCTTCGTCGTGTCCGTGAAAAAATTCACAGCTCTTTTGAATGGTTACCTTCCAGTGCCAGACGTGACTGAGTATATTGTGACACCTGCTGTTTCAGGTAATGGCTCTGCAACACTTGGTAACTTTGCACTTGCCAAAGATGTAGCTGACAAACACTCACGCAAATAAGCAAAATATGTAAAATCGCTTTAAGACATGATCTTAAGGCGTTTTGCTCTATACAGGAGGATGTAATGGAACCTTTATTTTTAGATTCGCCAATGCATGAAAAAATCTGGGGAGGTAATCGACTTAAGACAGAGTTTGGTTACGATATTCCCAGTGAACACACTGGTGAATACTGGGCAATTTCTGCCCATCCTAATGGTGTATCCTATGTCAAAAACGGAAAGTATGCTGGTTTTCATCTGGCAGAACTTTACAAGGATAAACCAGAACTTTTTGGAAATCCCAAGACTAGTGTTTTTCCTTTGTTGACAAAGATTTTGGACGCTAATGACTGGCTCTCAGTACAAGTACACCCTGATGATGCTTATGGACTAGAGCATGAAGGTGAGCTAGGAAAGACAGAATGTTGGTATATTATTGATGCTGAAGAGGGTGCAGAGATTATTTATGGTCACAAGGCTAAGACAAAGGAAGAATTGGCGTCCTTAATTGAAGCAGGTGATTGGGACGGACTTTTGTCGAAAACTCCTGTTAAAAAAGGTGACTTTTTCTTTGTGCCAAGTGGTACCATGCATGCTATTGGTCCAGGTATCCTGATCTTAGAGACTCAACAATCTAGCGACACCACTTACCGTGTCTATGATTTTGATCGTAGGGATGATCAGGGCAATAAACGTGAGCTTCATATTCAACAGTCTCTTGATGTCTTGAATTTAGGGGACCCAGAAAATAGCGTCCCAGCAACTGTTAAGACCTTGCAATTAGAGTCGACTTGTTTGACATCAAACTCCTTCTTCACCGTATATAAATGGAAACTCAGTGGCTTGGTTGACTTCAAGCAATCAGCTCCTTATTTGCTTTGTTCGGTACTTTCTGGCAATGGGACTATGACTATCGATTCACGCATTTATTGTCTAAAAAAAGGTGATCACTTCATTCTTCCAAATGATGTGACAGATTGGGAAATTGATGGACAATTGGAGATGATTGTCAGTCACCCTAACGAGGCTTAAGTATGAGTAATGAAAAAGTTTTAGCTGCACTATTTGAGCGTATTGAAATCGGCAAATCCTATTATTTTGAGGGAGCTTACTATCGTCTGAAAGATTATGGAGATCACATTTATGGCTTACAACGGGCCATTCCGGGTATGTGCGGTGAAAAAACGGCCTCCCCTAGCATCAAATTTTACTGGAAAAATGGTGTCTTGGACTATCAATTCTACGTTGATTTTGAAGCTAGCCCTATGATAATGAAGGCCTATAGCGGCACCGACCATGCCTTCTTTGAGCAGGCTTTTGAAAATCTCTTGCATGATTTTGAGGATATCCTAGAGAGCCAAGAGAACTCTAAGAAGTAGTTTTAAAGCATTATTGTCGATATTTTCAGTGAATCTAATAAAAAAGTTTTACTTTATTTGCAAATCCATTGTGAAAGCCCTTAAACTAGGGCTTTTTTCTTTGTCAATCCTTGAGTGATTTCTTGTTTAAAGGGGGCTTTTGTGGTAAAATATGGAGATAAAGACTGTCGAAAGGAAAAAAGATGGCAAATATATTACGCAAAATCATTGAAAATGATAAAGGCGAAATTAAGAAACTAGAAAAAACTGCCAAGAAAGTCGAGAGCTATGCTGATGCAATGGCGGCTCTTTCAGATGAAGAACTTCAGGCAAAAACAGAAGAATTTAAAAAACGATATCAAAACGGAGAAAGCCTAGACCAACTCTTGCCAGAGGCATTTGCAGTTGTTCGTGAAGGGGCAAAACGTGTCCTTGGACTTTTCCCATATCGTGTGCAAATCATGGGTGGTATCGTTCTTCACCATGGTGACGTGCCAGAGATGCGTACAGGGGAAGGGAAAACCCTGACTGCGACAATGCCTGTTTACCTCAATGCTATTTCAGGTGAAGGTGTACACGTTATCACCGTTAACGAATACCTTTCAGAGCGTGATGCGACTGAAATGGGTGAGCTCTATAGTTGGCTTGGTTTGTCAGTAGGGATTAACCTTTCAGCCAAATCACCAGCTGAAAAACGTGAAGCTTATAACTGTGACATCACTTACTCAACCAACTCAGAGGTAGGTTTCGACTATCTTCGTGATAACATGGTTGTTCGTAAGGAAAACATGGTACAACGTCCATTGAACTATGCCTTGGTCGATGAGGTTGACTCGGTTCTTATCGATGAAGCTCGTACACCATTGATTGTATCAGGTCCTGTAAGTTCAGAAACTAACCAGTTGTATCATCGTGCAGATGCCTTTGTTAAGACCTTGACAGAGGATGATTATGCCATTGATATTCCAACAAAAACAATTGGTTTGAATGACTCAGGTATTGACAAGGCTGAAGAATTCTTCAACTTGGACAACTTGTATGATATTGACAACGTTGCCTTGACTCACTATATTGACAATGCCCTTCGTGCCAACTACATCATGTTGCATGATATCGACTATGTGGTAAGTCCTGAGCAAGAAATTCTTATCGTCGACCAATTTACAGGTCGTACCATGGAAGGTCGTCGATTCTCAGATGGACTCCACCAAGCCATCGAGGCAAAAGAAGGTGTACCGGTTCAAGAAGAAACGAAGACATCTGCCTCAATCACTTACCAAAATATGTTCCGTATGTACAAGAAATTGTCAGGAATGACTGGTACTGGTAAGACCGAGGAAGATGAATTCCGTGAAATCTATAACATGCGAATTATTCCGATTCCAACTAACCGTCCAATTCAACGTATTGACCACGATGACCTTCTTTACCCAACCTTGGATGCTAAATTCCGTGCTGTGGTACAAGATGTTAAGCGTCGTTATGAAAAGGGACAGCCAGTTCTTGTTGGTACGGTTGCCGTTGAAACATCTGACTTGATTTCTAAGATGTTGGTTGAAGCAGGTATTCCTCATGAAGTACTTAATGCTAAGAACCACGAAAAAGAAGCGCATATTATCATGAATGCGGGTCAACGTGGTGCCGTTACGATTGCGACCAACATGGCCGGTCGTGGTACCGACATCAAACTTGGTGAGGGTGTTCTTGACCTTGGTGGCCTTTGTGTTATTGGTACAGAGCGTCACGAAAGCCGTCGTATTGATAACCAGTTGCGTGGTCGTGCGGGACGTCAAGGGGACCCAGGGGAATCTCAATTCTACCTTTCACTTGAAGACGAATTGATGCGTCGTTTCGGTTCTGATCGTATCAAGCAAGTCTTGGAACGTTTGAATGCTGATGATGAAGATATTGTTATCAAATCACGTATGTTGACTCGTCAAGTGGAAGCGGCTCAAAAACGTGTCGAAGGAAATAACTACGATACTCGTAAACAAGTCCTTCAGTACGATGATGTTATGCGTGAACAACGTGAAATCATCTACGCTGAGCGTTATGATGTTATCACAGCGGAACGTGACCTTGAACCTGAGATTAAGGCTATGATTAAGCGTACGATTAACCGTACGGTAGATGGTCACAGCCGCAATGATCAAGAGGAAGCTCTTAAAGGTATCTTGAACTTTGCTCGTCAGGCCTTGGTTCCTGAGAATGCCATCTCACTTGAAGATTTACGAGAAGTGGGAGAGGTAACGAAACGTAGTGTTAATTATGACGCTATTAAAGTTTACTTGAATGAGTTAGCAGATGATGTTTATGATCGTCAAATCAAGAAATTGCGTTCAGAGGAAGCTATCCGTGAATTCCAAAAAGTCTTGATTTTGATGGTTGTTGATAACAAGTGGACGGACCACATCGATGCCCTTGATCAATTACGTAATGCCGTTGGTTTGCGTGGTTATGCCCAAAACAACCCAATCGTTGAGTATCAATCTGAAGGGTTCAAGATGTTCCAAGATATGATTGGGGCAATTGAATATGATGTGACACGTACAATGATGAAAGCACAAATTCATGAACAATCTCGTGAAAATGTGAATGAACGTGTTTCAACAACAGCAACAGGCAATATCCAGGCTCACCAAGCAGATGCTAATGGTCAAGAAATTGACTTTAGTAAGGTTGGTCGTAATGACTTCTGTCCATGTGGCTCTGGTAAGAAATTTAAAAATTGTCACGGTCGTAAACAATTTTAGGAAAAAAGAAATAGGTAATTATTATGGTTTTTAAAGCAGTAAGTGAAAAAATTGATTTTGATGCAGTTAAAGAATCAACTACATTGACAGGTGAAGCCCTTGCCAAGAAACAAGCTCGTGATAAAGAGCTTGAAGCAATCATCAAGGGTGAAGATGACCGTACGCTTTTGGTTATTGGTCCATGTTCATCTGATAATGAGGATGCAGTTCTTGACTATGCTCACCGTTTGGCTAAACTTCAAGAAGAAGTTAAAGATAAAGTCTTTATGGTTATGCGTGTTTATACAGCTAAACCTCGTACAAATGGTGATGGTTATAAAGGGCTTGTCCACCAACCTGATGCTGAAGGTAAACCAAACCTAATCAATGGTATCAAGGCTGTGCGTAATCTTCACTACCGTGTTATCACTGAAACTGGTATCACAACTGCTGATGAAATGCTTTACCCAGAAAACCTTCCTTTGGTAGATGACCTTGTGTCATATATTGCCATCGGTGCACGTTCTGTAGAAGACCAACAACACCGTTTTGTTGCATCAGGTATTGATGTTCCAACTGGTATGAAGAACCCAACATCAGGGAACCTTAACGTTATGTTTAATGGTATCTACGCTGCACAAAACAAACAAAACTTCCTCTTTAACGGTGAAGAAGTTGAAACATCAGGTAACCCATTGGCACACGTTATTCTTCGTGGTTCAACGAATGAATATGGTAAAAACGTGCCTAACTTCTACTATGATGATGTTCTTGAAACCATCGAACACTATGAACAAATGGGCCTTGAAAATCCATTCATCGTTATTGATACAAACCATGATAACTCAGGTAAACGTTACTTGGAACAAATCCGTATCGTTCGTCAAACCTTGATTAACCGTGACTGGAATGAAAAAATCAACAAAGTTGCACGTGGTTTCATGATTGAATCTTACCTTGAAGATGGCCGTCAAGATGCGCCAGATGTCTATGGTAAATCAATCACTGACCCATGTCTTGGTTGGGATAAGACAGAAGAATTGATTCGTGAAATCCACGATACTTTGTCAAAATAATAAGGTAACAGAAACCATATATGGGGAGTGAACCGTTTGGATGACCAAGCGGTTCGCTCTCTTTTCACAAAGAGAGGGAAAAAGATGGGAATTCATCAAAATAGTCCGCTGATTGATGTAGCGGAAGTAAGGAAATTGCATGCTCTTACGGGAGACGCACTAGTAACTAAACAGGCTAATGATGAGGCTTTGGCAAAAATTATCAAGGGTGAGGACAAACGTATTCTCTTGGTTATTGGTCCATGTTCATCTGATAATGAAGAAGCCGTTCTTGACTATGCTCACCGTTTGGCCAAACTTCAGGAAGAAGTGAAAGATAAAATCTTTATTGTTATGCGTGTTTATACAGCTAAACCTCGTACTAATGGGGATGGTTATAAGGGGCTTATCCACCAACCAGATGCAGAGGGTGATGTAGACCTTCTTGCTGGGGTTAAGGCGGTTCGCCACCTTCAGTCACGTATTATTACTGAAACAGGCCTTCCAATCGCTGACGAGATGCTTTATCCGTCAAATCTTTCCTTCTTTGATGACCTACTTAGCTACCACGCTGTTGGAGCACGTTCGGTTGAGGACCAAGAACACCGCTTTGTAGCTTCAGGTATTGATGTGCCAATTGGTTTGAAGAACCCAACGTCAGGGAATTTGAATGTCATGTTTAATGGTATCTATGCTGCGCAGAACCAACAGCATTTCCTTTACAATGGCGCTGAAGTTAAAACAGATGGTAACCCACTCGCTCACGCTATCTTGCGTGGTGCCAACAATGAAAATGGTCAGAGCATTGTCAACTACCACTATGAGGACTTGGTTAAGGCTTTGGACAAATACAGTGCCCTTGGTTTAAAAAATCCATTTATCCTTGTTGATACTAACCACGATAACTCTGGTAAAAACTTCATGGAGCAAGTTCGTATTGTACGTGAAGTCCTTCTTAACCGTGAGTGGGATGAGCGTATCGCGGATGCCGTGCGTGGCTTTATGATTGAGTCTTACCTTGAGGATGGTCGTCAAGACACACCTGAAGTTTACGGTAAATCAATCACAGATCCATGTCTTGGTTGGGATAAGACAGATAGCCTTATTCGTGAAATCCACAATCGACTTTCGTAACAATTATGATTTTTGGACATGGTATAGACTTGCAGGAAATTTCAGCAGTTAAAAAGGCTTATGACCGCAATCCACGCTTTGCAAAAAAGGTATTGACACCAAAAGAGTGGGAGCGTTTTGAATCCCTTTCTGGCAATCGTCAGATGTCCTATTTAGCAGGTCGCTGGGCTGGTAAGGAAGCATTTTCAAAGGCCTGGGGTACAGGTATTGGAGCAGTCGGCTTTAAGGATATTGAAATTTTGACCAATGACAAGGGAGCTCCAGTGGTGACCCAGTCGCCTTTTGAAGGCAATGTCTTTATCTCGATTTCCCATAGCGGTGATTTTGTTCAGGCAAGTGTCATTTTAGAAAAAAACTAAGAGATAGATGTTGGAAGAGGATAGCTTATGATCTCAAGTTTACATCGACCAACCTTGGCAAAGGTTGATCTATCAGCAATTTCAGAAAATATTGAACAAGTGGTTAGTCACATCCCTAAACAGGTAAAGACTTTTGCAGTTGTTAAGGCCAATGCTTATGGTCATGGCACTGTCGAAGTGGCCAAGCATGTATCTAAGCAGGTGGATGGTTTTTGTGTTTCCAACCTAGACGAGGCGCTTGAACTTCGTCAAGCTGGCTTGGAGCAACCGATACTCATTTTAGGAGTCGTCTTGCCAGACGAGGTTCCTTTGGCTATTCAAGAAAACATCACTCTGACGGTAGCTTCGCTTGAGTGGTTGAAAATGGCTAAGGATCAAGGGCTTGATTTGACTGGTTTGACCTGTCATATTAAGATTGATTCAGGCATGGGACGCATTGGGGTGCGTAGCCAAGGAGATGCAGATAGTTTGATTGCTGGTCTGAAGGCACTTGGTGCGGATGTCGAAGGTATTTTTACCCATTTTGCAACAGCTGATGAAGCAGATGATAGTAAATTCAAGCGTCAATTGGCCTTCTTCACGGATTTGGTTAATAACTTGGTGGACCGCCCTCGCTTGGTACATGCTAGCAACTCTGCGACAAGTATCTGGCATGCAGAAACAGTCTTTAATGCGGTACGTCTGGGTGTCGTCATCTATGGTCTCAATCCTAGTGGCAGTGTTTTAGACCTTCCATATAACATTCGTCCTGCTTTAAGTTTGGAGACAGCACTTGTTCATGTTAAGACTCTGCCAGCAGGTCAAGATGTGGGTTATGGTGCAACGTATACGACGACAGCTGATGAGGTTATTGGAACCATTCCGATTGGCTATGCGGATGGTTGGACCAGAGATTTACAAGGTTTCCACGTTATTGTGGATGGACAGCTTTGTCCAATTGTTGGGCGTGTGTCTATGGACCAGATCACCGTTCGCCTTCCTAAGGTTTATCCCCTAGGAACTCCTGTCACTCTTATGGGTGAAAATGGGGGAGCAAGCATCACTGCGACAGAGGTGGCTGAAAAACGTGGCACTATCAACTACGAGGTCCTTTGTTTGCTTAGTGATCGTGTACCTCGTAGCTATGACTAATATAAATAACGAAAAATCCAGTTTGATACTGGATTTTTTGATTTTAGTGAAGTCCATTTTCATGTGTTATAATAGCTGATAAGGCTTCCTCTTTCACGAGGAGAAGAACACGATAGAAATGATAGAGGATATGATTCGACTAGATTCACCAATTGCGGATTTGAAAGGTTTTGGTCCTAAGTCCGCTGAAAAATTTACCAAATTAGATTTGCACACGGTTGGGGACCTCTTGCTTTATTTTCCTTTCCGATATGAAGATTTTAAGAGTAAGTCTATCTTTGAACTGATGGATGGCGAAAAGGCTGTTATTACGGGAACGGTGGTGACACCTGCCAATGTGCAATATTATGGCTTTAAACGTAATCGTCTGAGTTTTAAAATCAAGCAAGGAGAGGCAGTGATTGCCATTAGTTTCTTCAACCAGCCTTATCTTGTGGACAAGATTGAGATGGGGGCAGAAGTGGCTATTTTTGGCAAATGGGACCAGAAGAAGTCGGCTGTGACTGGTATGAAAGTATTGGCTCAAGTTGAGGACGATATGCAGCCGGTCTATCATGTGGCCCAGGGTGTTAGTCAGGCCCAGCTGATAAAGGCAATAAAGGCAGCTTTTGATAGTGGGGCTCTTAATTTGTTGGAGGAGAGTCTCCCACAGGTGCTTATGGACAAGTATCGTCTTATGGGACGCCAAGAGGCTGTGCGTGCTATGCATTTTCCGAAAGATTTGGCTGAATATAAGCAGGCTTTACGTAGGACCAAGTTTGAGGAGCTCTTTTATTTCCAGATGAATTTACAGGTGCTGAAGGCTGAGAATAAGTCCGAAACCAATGGTCTAGCAATTGCTTACGATGAAGCCAAAATTAAGGCCAAAATTGCAGAATTACCATTTCCCTTGACAGAGGCCCAACAGCGCAGTTTATCGGAAATCCTAGCTGATATGAAATCTGGAGCTCATATGAACCGTCTTTTGCAAGGAGATGTGGGTTCAGGGAAAACAGTTATCGCTAGCCTGGCTATGTATGGGGCTTATACGGCAGGATTGCAGTCTGCCCTCATGGTACCGACGGAAATCTTAGCAGAGCAGCATTATCAGAGTTTGCAGGGGCTTTTTCCTGAGCTAGAGGTAGTGCTCCTAACTTCTGGGATGAAGGCGGCGGACAAAAAAGTAGCTCTTTCCAAAATCGAATCTGGGGAGGCTCAGATGATCGTGGGGACTCACTCACTGATTCAGGATGCTGTGACTTATCACAGGCTTGGGCTAGTAATTACTGATGAACAGCACCGTTTTGGGGTTAATCAACGTCGTATTTTCCGTGAGAAAGGTGATAATCCTGATGTCCTTATGATGACAGCGACCCCTATTCCTAGGACCTTGGCGATCACTGCCTTTGGGGAGATGGATGTGTCAATCATTGACCAGATGCCAGCAGGACGTAAGCCCATTATTACCCGTTGGGTTAAACATGAGCAACTAGATACCGTACTGACTTGGATCAAGGGAGAGTTGGAAAAAGATGCTCAGGTCTATTTTATTTCACCTTTGATTGAAGAGTCTGAGGCTCTCGATTTGAAAAATGCGGTGGCCCTTCATCAGGAACTCACAGATTTCTTTGGGGATTCAGCTACAGTGGCTCTGATGCACGGTCGCATGAAAAATGATGAAAAAGACCAGATTATGCAGATTTCAAGGATAAAAAATCTCAAATTTTAGTATCAACCACAGTTATCGAAGTGGGGGTTAACGTGCCAAATGCTACGGTTATGGTCATTATGGATGCGGATCGTTTTGGACTTAGCCAGCTTCACCAGCTTCGAGGCCGTGTAGGTCGTGGCGACAAGCAATCTTACTGTGTATTGGTGGCTAATCCTAAAAATGATACCGGGAAAAAACGCATGCAAGCCATGTGTGAGACTACGGATGGTTTTGTTCTAGCAGAAGAGGACCTTAAAATGCGTGGTTCAGGAGAGATCTTTGGGACACGTCAGTCAGGAATTCCTGAATTTCAAGTGGCTGATATTGTGGAAGACTACAATATCTTAGAAGAAGCAAGGCGCGTGGCCAGCCAAATTGTGTCTGACCCTAACTGGCGCGAGAATCCTGATTGGCAGGTGCTTGGAGCTCATTTGAGAAGGCAAGCTGAGTTTGACTGAGGAGGAAACCCATGAAAAAGAAGCGGTTAAAACTCGATTTTTTTGCTATCTTTCATCCCTTCTTTCTTCTACTGATAGGTCTTATATTTTATTTTGCAGGTTTTATCTTATTTTATCCATGATATAAACACAAGCACTCTCAGTGAACTCACTGAGAGTTTTAAGTTTCCTTCAAGCTTATTACAAGCTTTCTTTAAGTTAGAGATCCTATAATAAAACCATCAAAACGAGATAGGTTTTGATAATAAAACGTTTTGGCTAGGCCAAACCATTCCTAAAAAGGAGGAAACAACAATGACAGTAAAAATTAAAGTAACATACAACCCAAATTTCCAAAAGCATCCTCAAGACTTTAAGGTTTATCAAAACTAATATTGATGCCAGGAAGAGGCTAAATTTACCCATATTCTACAACTTTCATCCCTCATTTTCCAAAATCCCTTTTTCCTTTTTTTCATAACGTAGAACCCCTCTTCTTAAAATCATAACAAGTCTAGACGGAAGTATGACCAGTCTAGGTGATTAACATAAGTAAGGTAACCAGTTAAGATTTTCTTAGCTGGTTTTTCTATTTTTTTGAATCTTAGATAAAAAATATCGAAAAACGATAAAAGTTGTTGACAAGGAGAAATAAAAGAGTGTAATATATAATTATCGATAAACGATAATAAGTTTTCGATAAGACAATCTTATTCGCGAAAAAGAGAAATGATAGTGTAAAATAAGTTGTGTAAACACAAAAAGGAATAAATCCGTTATAGTAGAGTTGCAACACATTACTAGAAAGAGATTTATTCCTATGACTCAGTTTAGCACAGAACTGCTTAACTTCCTAGCCCAAAAGCAAGATATTGATGAATTTTTCCAGCAATCTCTTTAATTGCTTACATTATTATAGGGCTATTTTTAAAAGGTTCTAGTGTCTGGACTAGTTTTATTCAAAAAAATACAATAACAAGTGGAGAAATGTATATCAAGATAAATAATAGTTTAATTGAGCCTTCTCAAATTGTATTTGTAGCCTTACTTTATTTCTTGGTAGAGTATATTAGTATAAAAGTTATGGAACGTATGGTGAAGAAAAATGGCAATAATTGAAGTTAAAGGGTTAGGAAAAAAATATAAGGGTAATGCTTTTTATTCTTTAGAAAATGCTACTTTTACGATTGAAGAGGGAGATATTATAGGTTTAGTAGGTAAAAATGGTTCAGGGAAGAGTACTTTGCTCAAAATATTAGCAAAATCTCAAAATCCTACAGAAGGGAATGTTTTTTTTAATGGTAGGGACATTTTTAAAGAAGATAATATTCTTAAAGATTTTGGAATCATGATAGAACCTGTATTCTTTCCACAAATTAGTGTTGAAGAAAACTTAAAGTTATATCTTAAAATTCATAAGAAAGAACAGTATCAAGATAATATCGAAAAAATACTGATATTAGTCGGACTTTGGGAAGCTAAAGATAGAAAACCTATAGATTTTTCTTTTGGTATGAAACAAAGAACTGCTTTAGCATTGGCTCTTGTTACGGAACCTCAATTTGTGTTGTTAGATGAGCCTTTTGTGGGTTTAGATCCTATCGGTGTTAAAAATTTATTGGAAATTTTAAAACAATGGTCAAAAGTTAATAAAACATCAATGATAATATCTAGTCATCAGTTAGCAGAATTAGAAGACTTGTGTACACGTTATCTTTTCATTGAATCAGGGATAATTGATGATAAAATCAGTACGGAGCAAAATAGTATTATAATAGAGCTGAATGAGATTTTCAGAGATGAAGATAATCATTTGATAGAGAATCTTGTGAAAAAATATAGCTTAAAGTATAGTGAAAATAATATTGAAATTGATAATTCTGTAAATAATGAAGCATTAAATAGTATCTTGGAACAACTTGCAGTTGCTAAGCTAATTAATAATGTTTTATCTAAAAAGGATAGTTTAGAAAGATTATTTGTGGAGGAATAGGAATGAATTACTTAACATTACCTTTTTTTAAAGCATTGTTGAAGAAAAAAGAATCAAAAATTGCGTTAGCTTTTAGCTTTTTCCCAATGCTATTAATTGTTGTAGGATTATTTAATACCAATTTTATGCAATTGAGCGCCCCAGTAGGGTCACTAAGCTTTTTAGAGTTTTTTAGTGCAGTTTTATTTACTCAGTACCAAATGACCTTGCCATTAGTAGTTTTTATTTATATTGTAAGTACGATTTTTAGGGATGAAATTACAAGTGGTATTATGTATCTTTACAAAGATATTAGTAGAAAAGTTATTTTAAATGCAAAGTTAGGAGCGATTTTATTGTTTCAAATATTGTATATAGTAATAACTTTCTTTTCATCATTGTTTACTTATTATGTTTATTTGGTTCATAAACCATATACATCAGGTAGGTTTTGGCCTTCCAAAATTGATGATGTACAGTATACGGTAATTAGTATTTTAGGGACTATTTTGGTGTTTTTGTTGTGTTTATTAGTTGCCAGTCTGGCATCAATTATCTTGACAAATGGGATTCACTATGCTTGTAGGAATTATTTTTGCACTTTTTTCTTTTATAGCTCCACAACTTGCTTCGCTAAAAATTATGTGTTTCCGAACGGTTATGTTAATGTGTTAGGTCATATGTCTTTTAATAGTAGTATATTACTTATTATGTTATTATTTGTAGTCTACTATGCAATTTTGTATATTGCTTCTTTATATTTTTACAGTAGACTTGAGTATTAGTGGTTGAGGTACTATTATGGAGAGTAAAAAAAGTTCTTACAGTATTATCTCAAATTAGACGCTTTCTTATACCTGAGTACTTTTTATTTATAGTAGGATTAATTCTAAGTATTATCGGTGCCTTATCTACACTTGCTTTGCCTTTAATTATGGGCAGTTTAGCAGATCGTGATAGAATGAACTTTATTGACAGTATCAGAGAAATTATATACTAAAAACTATTTAACAAAGGAAATACTTATCATGAAAACACTTAAATTAATCATCAACGCTCTTCTTATTCTTCTTATGGCAATCTACGGTCTTGCAATGCTTGCTTTACCTATCCTTCCTTTTGTGGATGTGGCTAGCCTTTTCCCAGGTGCAGAGGTTCATTACCTTTCTGGTTGGGGTTACTGGCTGGTCGCAGAGCTACAATTTGCCTTCTATCTTGCCTTGATTTGGTTCCTTCGTAAAGAACTTAAATCCTTTACTTGGAAGGCACTTTGGACAGAAGATTTCTCTCTTTTCTTGAAAAAGGTTGCCCTCTTAACCTTTGTGCCATCAGCCTTGAATATCTTCCTGCAGTTGGGAATGACTAATCACCTTGTAATGGATTTTAGTACATCAGTCTGGCTCTTCTTGGTCTCTCTAGCTTGTGATGCGATTCGTCTTCGTAAGGGACAAACAGCGGTCAAATAATTGAATAATTCTTATTTGAAAAGTAGTAAAATCTTATCTAAAAACTAGTATTTTATATTGATATTCGATATAATTGATACTGTTAATAGTTAGCTAATGATTTAGAACGAGGTCAAGGGCTCCTAGAGGCACCTTGGCTTTTTCTAGTCTATTCTCCAAAAAAATCAAAATGTATTTACAATTGAGGTAACACATGAAAACTATCTTATTCTATGTTTTAATCGTCCTAGCCTTAGCTGGTTCTAGTTATTATGGTTGGAGATCTGCCAAAAGTGCCAAAAGTCGCCAGGAAACGCAAGAACAAAAACGTCTGCGTAGTGTTCTCCTATTCGTCAATGTTCTCCTTTTTGTGGGCTTTTTAAGTCTTGTAATCACCATTTTTACTGATGCCTTTATCCTGACTGGTCATGAAGGACTCTTACAACAAGGTTTGCGTATGCTTCTTGGTTCGGGGGTTACCGTGAAAAGTAGTAGCACTAGTCTGACGCTTTTTACAGCAACCATTGATTTCCTTCGTATGTCAGTCAACATAGGCTTCTTGTTGTGTCTACGTGCCTTTCTGATTAATCTTTATCGTTCTGATATTTTTATCGCTAAAAATGCTAAGTTGGTTCGTTGGTCAGCGCATTTGCTAGTTCTTGGGGCCTTTATCAATAATGGTATCTTTACATTTGGGACAGGCAACCATAGTTATAGTTTCTTTAATATCAGTTATTTGCTAGTTAGCTTTGTTCTCTATGCTGTTGCTATGATTTTGACTAAGGCTAATGCCATTGCTGAGGAAAATGAGTACACGATTTAGGAGGGGCTTATGATTATTGTCAATTTGGACGTTGAACTTGCCAAGAAGAAGATGCGCTCGGGTGAGCTAGCAGAACGTATTGGTATTACCCCAGCCAATCTCTCGGTTCTTAAGACAGGCAAGGCCAAGGCAATCCGTTTTACAACTCTGGATGCTATTTGTAAGGAGTTAGATTGCCAACCAGGAGATATTCTTGAATATAGACCTGACGAAGAAAACTAAAAAGCCTGAAGCAGTTCAGTCACTTCTCTAGTGACCATGCTTCAAGCTTTTTATTTTTTCTTCAACCATGCGACCAGGGCTACACTGGCTAGCACGGTACCACAGACTATGGCGATATATGTTTTGAGACTGTCAGCTCATAGTGGAAATCTTATTTTCAATTTATCGGTTGCTTCAATACTAAGTTTCATGTCTTATCCCTCGATATAGTTTTCAATTCTTGGCCTTTGAGTCCTGCACTAAGTGCGATGAGGAGTTTGAGGCGAGCCTTTGGTGCGTTGAGTTCTTTAACAAACATAACGCCAGCTTCTTGGAGTTTGACCCCGCCTCCTTCATAGGCGTAGACAGGTTCGGCGATACCGTTGAAGCAGCGGGAAACGAGCACAACAGGAACACCTTTTTCCATCAGTTTTGTGATTTCTCTTGCGGCTAATGGTGGGAGGTTTCCAGCACCTAGTGCCTCGATAACTACACCGTCAATCTTCTCAGGGTCTAGGAGACTGATGATTCCATCTCCGATACCCATCCCAGCATAGGCCTTGATGATTGGGACTGTTCCTGTGATTTGTTCCAAATTAAAGCGAACCCGAGGCTCAGCAGTTTTGAACCAGAGGATGTCATGCTTCATGATGATTCCTAGTGGACCATGAGTTGGTGTGTGGAAGGTTGCCACGTTTGTGGTATGGGTCTTAGTCACATACTTGGCTGCATGGATTTCATCATTCATCACGACCAGGATTCCTTTGTCAGCGGCCTTGTCGTCGCTAGCAACACGTAGGGCTGAGAGATAGTTATAGACTCCGTCGCTTCCTAGTTCGTTTGACGAACGCATGGCACCGGTTAGGACGATTGGAATCTCAGGGACGGCCATGGTGTCTAGGAAGTAGGCTGTCTCTTCCAGAGTATCTGTTCCGTGGGTGATGACCACACCATCATATTGCCCAGCTGTTTCCTTGATTTTTTTGTAAATATCCAGCATGTGGTAGGGTGTGATATGTGGGCTAGGGATATTAAGAAAATCGAGAACGGTTAGTTCTAAATTGTCTAAATCAAGCCCCACATGGTTCATGGGATTATCAGCGTTTTGACTGACCTTGCCATCATTATCCGCTGACATGGAAATTGTTCCTCCAGTGTGAAGGACTAGGATTTTTTTTGTCATTTATATTACTCACCATTATATTATATGTTATAATTTATTTTAGCATAATATGTTAGAAGGAGGGGAGCTCTGTGGCCATTAAAGCAGTCTTTTTTGATATTGATGGGACTTTTCTAAATGACCGAAAACGTGTGTCAAGTTCAACCAAAAAAGCTATCAGTCAAATGAAGGAAGATGGTATCTTGGTTGGTTTGGCAACAGGTCGTGGTCCAGGATTTGTTCAGCCTTTCATGGACAATCTGGGTCTGGATTTTGCAGTCACTTATAATGGTCAATATATTTTGACTCATGACAAGGTCCTGTATCAAAATCAGCTCCCTAAATCAACAGTCTACAACTTGATTCGCTATGCCACCAAGCACCGTAGAGAGATTTCTCTAGGGACTAGCACAGGTCTTGTTGGTTCCAATATTATTAGTATGGGAACGAGTAAGTTTGGACAAATCGTCAGCCGTATTGTCCCTAAGTCCTGGGCTAAGATGGTGGAACGTAGTTTCAAGTCTTTGATTCGTCGTTTCAAGCCACAAAGTATTGAGACTCTTAAGACTATCATGCGTGAGCCTATTTATCAGGTGGTTATGGTAGCGACGGTGGGGGAAACAGAAGATATTGAAGAAAAGTTTCCTCATGTGAAGATTACCCGTTCAAGCCCTTATTCAGCCGATATTATTTCAGCGGACCAATCTAAGTTGAAAGGTATCGCTCATCTAGGTGAGGTTTTTGGTTTCGAACTCAGTGAGGTTATGGCCTTCGGAGATTCGGAAAATGACCTAGAAATGCTGTCTGGCGTCGGCATTGGTGTTGCCATGGGTAATGGTGAAGACGAACTGAAAGACCAGGCTACCCATGTCACTGATACTAATAACCAGAATGGGATTGCCAAAGCCTTGTCACACTACGGTTTGATTCATTTTGAGACAGAAAATTCATTTACCAGTGATGATGACAACTTCAACAAGGTTAAGGATTTCCACCATTTGATGGATGGCTCAACTAACGACATGCCTCGTGTTTACGGTATTGAGGAAGCTAGTCACCGTGCGGACTTCAAGTTGGAAGAAATCGTCGAATTTCTTTATGCTTCATCAGGTGGGGACAAGCGTGTCTTTGGTCAGGCTGTTCTGGATTTGCATGCTGCTCTTGATAAGGCGGCCCTCAAAGTTAGTTCTAAAGAGCACTCAGAGTCAACGATGGTTGGTCAGGTGGATGCTTTGACTGACTTGCTTTACTTGACCTATGGTTCATTTGTTCTTATGGGGGTGGATCCTAAACCTTTCTTTGATACGGTTCATGAGGCTAATATGGGGAAAATTTTCCCCGATGGCAAGGCTCACTTTGATCCCGTGACCCACAAAATTCTTAAACCAAGTGACTGGGAAGAGCGATTTGCACCAGAACCACACATTAAACGAGAGCTGGATCGTCAGATTCAAAAATCTCTACAAAGAAGTAAATAGAAAATATAAAGGTTTGGACAGTTTGCTCCAAGCCTTTTTCTAATAAAAATGACATTTATTAATGTATTTATTTGTGATAAAATAAAGACATTCTATGTATTTTTAAGGAGATTATTATGACTAAAGCAGATTGGTTAGACTTTTTTGAAGCCATCAATGGTCGTTCAGCGACTGAAGAAGAAATTGCAGCAGCACTTGCAGCTGGTGAGTTCCAAGATGACGCACCAGCAGTAGAAACTGCCCCAACACAAGAAGCGCCAGCGCAACCAGCTTTCGCTAGTGCCAAAGAAACACCAGCACAAGAGGCGCAGCCACAACCAACTTTCGCTGGTGCACAAGAGGCGCAACAACAACCGACTTTCGCTGGTGCACAAGAAGCACAACCGCAAGCTCCTTTTGCAAATGCTCAGGCTGCTCAAGCACAACCAACCTTTTGCAGGGGCTCAAACAGCTCCAGTCCAAGGAGTGCCAAATCAAGCAGTGCAACCACAAGCTGGTTTTGCGAATGCTCAAGCTGGTCAACAAACAGCTTTTGCTAACGGTCAACCTCTTCAACCAGGTCAAAACGTTCAATTTATCAATGGCCAAGCCGTAGTTGTTCCAGCACAACCATCAGCATTTGCGACAACTTTCAAAAACTACTGGACATGGTTGCTTAATGCATGGCGTCGTCCAGCTGACATGACAGATTATGGTAAACACAATGGTTGGCTTAACTATATCTTCTTGTCACTCTTCACTGGACTTGCATCCTTTGCAATTTTGAGCGCTATGGCACGTAAAGTGGTTAACTCAATTGTGTCAACCACAAATGTACTGTCTAGTATGTTTGGTTCTTATGGAACAGATGCTTACTCATCTCCAGTTTCAAGTCATACATCTAGCATTGGTTTTGGAGCCTTCTTTGCAAGCATCCTAGCTGCCTTCCTCTTTATCTTTGCCTTTATCTTGGCAGGATTTGTAACACGTAAGGCCATCTTCCGTGATCCTGAGACTACTTTCTTGAATAGCTTTGACCGTTTTGGTCGCTTGACATCATTGGCCTTGCCAATCTTGCTCGTAACAATCTTGTTGGGAGCTATTGGACTTGTTGCCTTCCCAGGATTCTTGTTCTATGTTGTTTACTTCTTATTTGCACTTGCTAACCTCTTTACAATTGTTCCTGTAACAACAGCGTGGAAGGCTGATAAATTCTATCAAATGATTTTGGCAGCACTTTTGAATGGTGTGATTTTGTCAATCTTGTTTGCAATCGTATTTGCTATCATGTCATCATTTACAGTAGGTCTTCTATTCTAATCTAAGTAAACCTCTAGCATTTTTTGAAAAAGTAAGTTTATAGGAGTCTTTATGGCAACAAAAGAAAAGTGGATTGATTTATTTGAAAAGGCAGTTGGTCGTCCGCCCCATGCTTTGGAGATTGAAGAAGGCCAGAAAGCAGACTTTGACTTAAAGGCTATTAAAGGCATTGCGGCAATGGGCTTGGACCAAGAAGCCACTCCTTCTGAACCAACAGAAGAAGTTGATGAGTATGACGTTGCCGAGGAAGTGTTTGAAGATGTACCGCTTGGTGATGAAGAGGAAACAACTCCTTTAGAAACTGAGGAGCTTGCACCAGTATCTCAAGCAGATCAAGGTCAAGCTGAAGAAAATTCAGAGGCCGCTTCTAAAGAAGCACAAGCTATCTGGATGAAGGCTTTTAAAACCTATGTTGGGCGTCAACCTCTTCCTGAGGAATTCCTACTTGGTAAGTCTTCAGGTTATGATGTGTCAACCATCCATCAATTTATCTCAGATGGTAAGGCTGCGAAACCAGCCAAGCCTGCCATGGCTAAAGGGAAGAAAATCCTGATTATTGCTGGTGTTGTTGCAGCAGTCTTAGCACTTGCTGGTTACGGCTTTGGTTCTTATTACTACTCACGTGGTCAAGTAGCAGAACGTTATGAAGCAGCAGCTAAGAAGAGCTTTAAAGATAGCTTGGAATACCAAGTATGGTCTGATACTAAAAAGGAAATTAAAACATCCGAAGTCAAGTACACAGACACTAAAAGTACACAAGCCTATAGCAAGAGCCAACTCATGTCTGGCGAACGTATGCAAAAGGTTGGACGTCAGTTCCTTATTTTTCCTAAGTGGCGAGTCGTGGTAGATCCTGGAACGGTTGATTTGACTGTTAATACAGCTGATTTGAATGTGACTATTAACGGGGTTTCTTACGCGACCACAGATGGCAATAACTACACGGCTAAATTGAATCATCTCTATCCAGGAACCTACAATTTTGTGGCTTCTGGTAAGGTCAATGATCAAGATATCACTGTCTCATCTGAGGAAAATGTGACCTCTAAAACAGAAGTCAATCTCTCTGTAGAGTATCTCAGCTTTACTGTTAAGTCTAATCTTAAGGATGGAGACCTCTACGTTGGTGGTACCAAGATTGGAACCCTCAACTCAGGGAAACTAGATGTTAACAAGGTAGCAGTAGCTGGATCATCAGCCGTTTATGTCAAGAAGAATTTCGAAGATGGTAGCTCTATCAAGACAGAGACATTGTCTATTAAGAAAATTTCTGAAGGCCAAACGGTGACTCTAGATGCTGATGGTGTTCTTGATCGTGATACGGCAGATCGTCTCTTGACCGCTGCTTACGGTAAATTTGGCAGCTACGCTTCTAATCACAACACGACACCAGATGGTGTATCCGACATTTTCCTTAATGGTACTGATGATACCATGTACAAGGATGTAACGGCTGATATTGATAGAAACACTACGGGTGCTAAAAACCGTGCTGCTGATAGTATTTCTTTCTCAGACGTTGACGTCACAGAAGTCGTTCAGACTGGTGAGAAGACCTTCAAGGTGACCTTCACAGCAGTTTATGATTTCTATTATGGTTATGATTCGAAATTCAAGTCATCAGGAGATATCAAGGATAAAATCTCTTGGTCATGTAATGTGGAATATGTTGGTGACGATAGTGACTCTAGCAGTAGTGGTTCTAACTACAGCGACTACCGTATCAATGGTAAGGCTGGTGAATCACAAAAAGTGAGTCGTGAAGATACTGTGAAATAACAGTTACTTTCTCAGTTAGCTGGCATTGAACAGATTACAAATAGGAGGCTAGACCTCCACACTTAAAAAATGAGAGCCTGGTAATTGCCAGGTTCTTTTGTTTGTCTGTTTTTACCTCTTAGGGGCTAAACCGTGCCACTTACCCAAAAGGCCTTGTTTTGTGTAAAGCACTTGTTATAATGGAACCATCAAAAGGACAGGAAAGGAGTCTTATGAAAGTTAGAATCGAATTAGACCCATCCATGGATGAGCCTGAAATCTTGATTCGAGCTCCTCGGTTAACACAGGAATTAGCCCAGCTCCAAGAGTCTATTCTAAAGCAAAAGTTAGTTCCCTTAGCCTTTTACAAGGATCGCAGTGAATATTTTCTAGATTTGGCAGATATTCTCTTTTTTGAAACAGACGGGGAGAAAATTTATGGTCATACTAAGGATGAGGCTTATGAGGTGAAGCAAAAACTCTACGAATTGGAAGAGTTGCTTCCGATTGCCTTTTGTCGGATTTCCAAATCGACGATTGTTAATGCTAAGCAGATTTATTCTTTGGAGAAGTCTTTTTCAGGGACCAGCACGGTGAATTTCTATCAGACCCACAAGCAGGTCCATGTATCAAGACGCTACTATCAAGTTTTAAAAGAACGACTAAACGAAATGAGGTAAGATAATGAGAAAGAAATTAATTGGGATCCTCTTGATCCTTTTGGCAGCTTTGGTAATTGTACAAGACTACTTTATAAAATGGGAAATTAGTATTTGGATGTTGGCCTGGGTGGTCTTATTAGCTATTTTATCTCTTTCTAGTCTTTTGAAGCGACATTTTGGTCTTGGTTTCGCCTATGGTATTGTGGCTCTTTTTTCACTCAATGGACAGTTCCATTTTCTTCCAGTATCTAATTCGGTCGTTATTTTTTCTTCTGTTCTTGCAGTTATTGGCTTGAACATTCTCTTCAATTCTTCTGGTAAAACAAAGAATCGTTTTGGATTGGGTGTAACTGGTTCAGACGCTAATAATGGAGGAAATGATATTGATGTCACTTTTTCATCAGTGACCAAGTATCTTAATGACCAGCAATTTACGCATGGGAGTGCAGATGTTAGTTTAGGACAGGCTTCCGTCTATTTTGATAATTGCCGTATTGAGGGGCCATCTGCCCAGTTTGATGTGGACGTTTCTCTTGGAAGTCTTAGTCTCTATGTGCCTAGTGATTGGCGAGTACATGTGAATGTGGATAATTCTCTCTCAGCTGTACAGCATGAGGAAAATCCTAGCAACTTGACTAGCAAGGACTTCTACATCAAAGGGGATGTTTCCTTGGGGAATTTAGAAATCATTTATGTTGGTGAGAGTTCGATTGATTAAGTTAGGAGAGAAGTTGCTCTAAACATGACAATGAGGAAGATCATATCCTCTGTATTTATAAGTTCATCCAATCTATCAGATTGATTGACACTCAAGGGAGTGGGACAAGGAACAATTTGTAAAAAGTTGTTCGGTCCTACCCCCTTTTTTCCTGTTTTATAGTCTCTTTATTTGTGATACTATAGTATAGTGAAAAAACTAGACTGGAATAACTTTACTCTTTTGGAGTTTTATGTGACAGCGATGAATGGAGACAATCTAAGCAGATGCCTGCTTGGAGCGATAGTCAAGTAAACTCAAAATGAGGCTGGAAGGGAAATTGTTATGAGAAAAAAAGCGATTGGTATTGATTTAGGAACAACGAATTCCGTTATGGCTGTTGTTCGTGAAGATGTGCCAGAGATTATTCCGATGGGGACGAATGACGATCAGGTCTTACGTTCAGCGGTTTATTTCTCAAATATTGGTGGACAAAACCATGTGTCTTTTGGTAAGGAAGCCATTGAGCGTGGGACAGAAATCGGAAGTACAGAAAATTTTAAATTTGACTTTAAACGTGATATTGGGCGTCCAATTGCCAGTGATACACCAGACCACACACGTGTCAATTCTATTATTCTTTCTGCCTTGGTTTTGAACGAATTTCGTAAACGCGCTTATGTAGTTGGTCAGGAGATGGGGCAAGCAGATGGTATCAAGGATGCTGTTATCACAGTGCCTGCCTACTTTACGTCAGATCAACGTGCAGCAACTAAGAATGCTGGTCGTATCGCAGGATTTAATGTCTTGCGTATTATCAATGAGCCTACAGCTGCGGCTATTGCCTATGCCCACACTAAAAATGCTCAAGGAAATGTCTTGGTCTTCGACCTAGGTGGAGGAACTTTTGACGTTACCATCATGCGCGTGGCTGATCATGCCTATGATATTTTGGCAACTGATGGGAATTCACGTCTTGGTGGGATTGACTTTGATAAGCGTCTTGTGGGCTACATCATGCAGGAGTTGGAAAAACAAGGGGTCAATATGACTAACCTTTCCGAGAAGGAAAAAATTCAACTTCAATATAAGGCTGAGCAGATTAAGACTAGTCTGTCTGTGAATGACCAAGCTCTCTATGAGCACTATGTCAATGGTCAAGGTTACGGTGTCTTGATTACTCAAGCGATTTTCAATGAAATTACCTTGGACCTCCTCAAAGATACTGAAATCAAGGTGCAGTCTACTCTTCAAGCATCTGGCTTAAAATGGGAAGAGATTGATCATATTCTCCTTGTGGGTGGGTCAACACGTATGCCAATGATTCGTCAAATGATTCGCTTGATGAGTGGTTTGGAACCTAAGTTTGACCTTAATCCAGACACTATCGTGGCACAGGGAGCTTCTATTTTGGCTGACCTTATCGTCAATAATGAGGTTAGCTTCTCTGAACATCAGGATGGTAAGACAACTGAGACAGATAGAGTAGTTGTTAAGGATGTGACCTCTCAGGGAATCGGTCTGCTCTTCAAGAAAAATCCAAATAAGAACTACAGCTTTGTGGGTGACTACTATAATAGTGTCGTGGTTCCACGTAACTCGGTCTTGCCTTTGGCTGTTACTAAGGATCTCTTTGCGGTCGTGGATGGACAGAGCAAGTTCAAGCTTCGTATCACAGAAGGAAATTACGAGAATCCATTTGCTGTGAAGATTTTGGGACAAGTGGAAGGGCAAGTGCCACAACCTCGTCAGAAAGGCGAGCTCTTGGCACAAGTCACCTATGCCTTTGACTCAGAACAAATTGTTACCGTGACAGTATCGGATCCTCGAAGTAATACTGTTGTGGCACGCTTTTCAGTCAATGCACAAGTCAACCAAACCCAAGAAGTGGTTAAGGAAGATTTGTCAGAACTTCAAGCTATTTTTGCTAAATTCATCTCATGATAGACTACTACAAAGCAATTGATACAGAGACAGGACAGGAAGTGCCCTATTTAAGAGAGGTCAGTAACCGCATCTCTCCAGAGATGTCGGCTCAAGATTGTTTCGTGGCTCTTTCCTTTTTACGTGAGGAGCTGGAGGAGCTCTGGACAAATGGTACCTTGGATAAAGAAGGTGAGCGTTTGCGCAGTGAGCTCTACACGATTCGCTCAATCTTTTTCTCAGACCATGAGAAGTTACAATATGACCGAAAACTCAGACAGGCTCAGAGAAAGGCCTTGGAAGTTGAGAAGGTGACGACCACTGATGCTAGCAATCTATCAGCTAAAAAGGAAATCCCTTTTGAACCTGTTGCGGTGACTCAGACTAAAGAGTCACCTCTTAAAAATTACCTCTTTGCGGCCTTCGCCTTTGTGATTCTACTAAGCTTGATTCTCTTCTTCAATATCAATGTCATCGTTCTTATTATCGGAGCCATTCTAATTGTGGCTTTGATGTTACTTATGTCTTAGGAGATATTAATGGAAACCAATCAATTAACATTTGAACATATCTGTTTCAAATATAAGGGAAATGATAACCAGCTCTTTACAGATTTGGATGTTACTATGGAGACTGGTCAAGTTGTCGGTATCTTGGGTGCCTCTGGTTCAGGGAAAACAACTTTAACAGAGATTCTTTTGGGTCAGCTCAAACCGACTTGCCAACAATTTCGTATTTTAGAAAATGGCAAACCTGTGACTGCTGGTTCACGCTCTTGGTCCTATGTGCCCCAACAAAATCTCCTACGTGAGTACCTTAAGGTATCTGAGACCTTTGATTTTTATGCGGACCACCATCTGAAAGGGGGTGGTAAGCTGACTAAAAAGCATCGCATTGCAGGCATCATGGACGATTTAGGGTTGACAGAATTTGCCAATAAGAAGATTTCAGAGCTTTCTGGTGGGCAAAAACGTCGTGTCTCTATTGGTATCGAGCTTCTTAGCCCTAGTCCCTATTTTATTCTTGATGAACCGTCTTCAGGTTTGGATGCCCTTAGTGATCGTAATCTCTTACGTACCTTGAAAATCTTGGCTAAATCAGCTAACAAGTCTATTGTGGTTATTACCCACAACACAGAAAATTTGGCTATTTTTGACAAGATTATCTTCTTGTCTAAGGGACGTCCGACATTCGCAGGAACCTATGAAGAGTTGCTTTTGGAATACAAGACTAGCGATCCGTATATGATTCGTAAATATATGGATATGAATATCGCAGATGTCTATCAAGAGCTCAATGCTTCAACACGTATTTACAAGATTTAGGGAGACTTATGAACGCAGCATTACGATTAAGTTGGTATAAATTTAAACACCACTACATGGATTTTGTGAAGGTTCTTCTGGGCATTGTCGCTTTCGAAGGCTTAATTCTCTATATCCAAGACAAGGGATTTTTGAAAGATTTCGAAACAACTCGAATGACCCTCTTTCTCTTGCTTTTCTCAACCAGTCTCTTGATTGTGGTTCAAAACAGTATTTATATTTCTAAGGAACGCTCGGTCCTCAACCGTGACTTTTTCTCAGGTTTGAGTCGTTCGGCCTTTGCCTTGGCTAGTATGGGGATTCACGCCTTCTTTGCTGTTTTGGAAACCATTGTCTTTATCCTATCTTACTCTGTCTTTAGTAAGTTCTTTGACAAGGAATTTCCAGACGCTGGTCATATTTTTGGTTCCTACCGTTGGGAAGTTGGGATTACAGTGCTCCTGGTTTTCTTGGCGTCACATTTCATTGCCCTCTTTATCTCAGCCTTGGTTGGCAAATCTGAGATTACCTCTGTTATCCTAGCAGTCGTTGTGGGTATCATGCAATTTTCGTTGTCGGGAACTATCCTGTTTTTGCCAAAAGCCATTGATTGGGTACAAAAATTTATCTATCTTGGTTATGGCCACAAGCTTTTTGGGATTTCTAGTGACTTGTCAGACTTGCCATCGAGCTTGGCTAAGTACGGAGTACCAGTCCCTAAGAGCCAGTTGGAGGCCTTTCAAGGGTCTACAGGCAAATTCTGGGGTCAATGGTGGGCCTTGGTGCTTCATTGCCTAGTTTATGCCCTACTCTTTTTCGTCACACTTCAGAAGAAGGAGAAATAAATGCAACAATATGATGAATGGCTGATTGACTTCCAAGTGCAGCATGGTCGCAAGCCAAGTGATAAGGAAGTTGCTGAAGCTGCTAAGACTGGTTTTGCCCTTTCTAGTGGCTTGAGCAGACAGAAAAATTCTAAATTCAGACAAGTTTTGTCTAAGGTTGGTTGGGGTGATCTCAAGTTTAGCTGGTTTTTAGTTTTAGAAATTTTGCTCTTGATTTGTATTGCTCTCTTTGGCTATGTTGTTGGCTATCTATTTATCTAGGAGAACCTCATGAAACAGTTTAAACATAAAAAGTTTATCGGTTTAGCTTTGATTGTCTTTTTGGTCTTCATGGTACTTGGAAAATACACTCAGAGCACGGCTTTTACATCGTCTTCAAGAGTTTATGCCACAACCGTTGTCGATAAGAATACCGGGAACAAGGTGCGTTTTGAAGTTCGTAAGATCAAGGGAGACAAATACGAAGTCAAAAATACGGAGACCGGGGATACTTATCAGGCTAATGCCCAATCCGGCGAAGACCGTTCTTTGAGCTTTAAGTTGCCTGGAACTAACGGTAGCTCAGACGGTACTATCCGTATCACACCAAGTATGGTACCTGGAGGAGATGCGAAGGTTGAAATGACTGAATCAGACACCTATACTCAGGTTGAGGGAGGCTCTGAAGTCGTTGAGTCTAGCGAGGCTTCGTCTAGTTCTTCAAGTAGCCAAGTTAAAAGCATTATTAAGGATATTTTGGAATCAAGTAGTTCATCCTCAGGTAGCGATGCAAGCTCAGAATCGTCTTCTAACGATCCAAATAAGCCAAATGCAGATATCAAGACTAAGACCGATGTCAATGGTGATAAGGAAACTACTTATATTGCAGACTATTCGACTGAGGACATTAAGTCTATCACGGAAGCCTTTGGGAAATGGCTCTATCAGTCTGATTATGCCAAGGATGCTGTTTTAGTTCAAAGCAGCTTTGACAGCATCACCAAGGTCAATGATGGTAGTCCAACCTTCCTGTCATTCAAGGCACCTAAGGAAAAAGGTAGCAGCCAAACGATTACCATCCTTGCTAATCTTATCAATGCGGATGGCTATGAACATATTACTGGTGTTCCAAGTGGTATCATCAATGGCAAGGAAGTCTCAAACTATGATTTCAAGGACTATAAAAACACAGTTGATTCCTTTGCTTTAGGGATTAATGACAATAGTGGTAAGACCGCAGACTATAGCCCAACATCATCCTTCCGTCTTTATACCTTGAAGGATAAGAAACATGCTATGTATGAAGACGATGCTGCTGAACAAAAAGCCCTCTTTAAGGACTTCTCAGCTGATGATAAAACTGGTGGCAATTATAATGGCTACAACAAGCTTTATAAGGATTTGGTTGACCAAGATAAGGATTCTTACCAAATCGTTCTAGGCTCCAACGGTACCGTTTATTATGTGACGAACTACTGGAAGGGTAATTACGATAAGAAGGCTGTTCAGACCTATAAGGTAGCACCAGATGATATGCAAGAGGCTTACCAAGAGTTGCTCAAGCATTACTCTAGTGCTAGCACATCTGAAAGCTCAGAATCTTCAAGTTCTTCACAAACATCGGAGTCATCATCAAGCTCATCAGAGGCCAAAACAGAATCAAAAACGGAAACCAAGACCGAGCAAACAGGCATGGATGTTAATGCTATCAAGGATAATAACTTCCAAAGCCTCGAAGGTACTTGGAAGAATGGGAATGGTAGTAGTTTGACATTTTCTAAGGATCAAGTAACTGCGCCAACAGATTATGAGGTCCAAAATGCTAATTCCAGTCTTGAAAATGGCTATCTGAGAGCGAGTCTAAGAACAGGAATGTATGGGGCAATAATCTTTTTCATCCCGAAAGGTACGACATTACCGAATATATCAGGAGACTATCCTGATGCTTCAGATAATACCAAAGACCGTATCCTAGTGACCCAATCAGGAAGTGCACAATCTGACGCCAAACAATTCTACTACAAGGCTGACTAGATCTGATAAATCTGAAAGTTGAGATAAAATTATCTCAACTTTTTATATTACATTTGTAACTTTAATTTAATAGTCAACCTTCCTTGTATAAATAAGCGGATTATTAGGGAGGCGAAGGCTTTCTTATAAAATTAATTATTGTGAAAACTTACAAAAAGCTATATAATGAGTAGTGTTGTAAAAAGGGCTTCCTAGGGGATTTTTGAGGAAGTTTCTTAAATCAGATTAGAGGGAGAGGGGGAAAAGAATGACTTCTATTATTGAATCACTACTTGCTGCTTTTAAAGATTTTCATTGGCTAGTATCTATAGATACGCTCTTGATTTTCTTTGTCAATTATCTGATGTTTCATGCAGCTGGTAGGGTCAAGATTTCTTGGTGGCTACTTTTATTAGGTGGTCTTTTGTCGGTTGTTTTGACTCCCCTTCTTCCTATGGGATTCAAATTTTTACTTAATCCTCTCATTTTATTTTGTTTTAGTTATTACAAACGTCCAGACTTGCCATGGATAGAACCGGTATTTAATAGTTTTTATTCCTGGGGGACAACCAATATCATTATACGAGGCTTGTCATTAATCGTCTTTCCTTTACTTTTGGGAGCCGACTTGATGAGCCGTATTCCAGAATCTTTAACGGAGTTTATATGTGTGGTAGTTACCTATCCTCTTTACTTCTTGGTTCACTGTTTTATTGGTTATGAATATTTGCAGGTCGAGGAAAAGGAGCGCTTTACGTATACACTTCACCCCTATTGTTATTGGGGTTAGCTTTGCCTTTCTTTCATACGGGCTTCTAAATGATTTCATGCCTTACTTTGCTAGTATCTGGCCTGTGGAAGTGGTTAACAATTATGCCAAGTTAATCCTTCTATTAGCAACAGGAGCCTTCTTCATCGTTGTTTCCTATGCCAACCAGTGGATTAAGGATGAACTTTTTCTGGAGTTGAAAGAGGAGCAGGAGCGTCATTTCCAGAGCTTACAGGAATCTAGTAGACATATCCTCCATCTTTATCAGGAGCTATACCGTGATGGAGTGCCTAAGGTAGTCGTACCTAAGAAGGTTAAGACCGTTCTGGCTACTAGTCAAGAGGGAGACACTCAGAACCTATCTGATGAAGAGGTTCCCTTCAGCAAGGTTATGCCAGATATTTCTAACCTGCTTTCTCAATTGTTACGTTCCGTCATTGAGAGTAAGTATATGGAGTTTCATGCAGTTGGCGTTGATTTTATCATGGAGGTTCCAGACCCTATATCCCCAGTTCATATCGATGTGGTGGATTTATCAGCTGTTCTAACGACCTTCTTGGACAATGCCTTGTTGAGAGCTCATGGTCAAGAAAATAGTTTAGTTCGTATGTCTTATTACCAAAGAGGTGAGGTCCAGGTCCTCTCTGTAGAGACAACCCTTTCGCAAGATAGTGCCGAGGCGCCCCACGAGGCGTATGAGAGTCACTTATCAATCAATGAGCAGCTCGAAGATATTATGGAGCGTTACCCTCAGTCTAAACTTAGCTTTACGAATGATAAGTTCATCTATAGACAGCAATTTGAATACTAAATAACTTGTAAAAAAATATATAGAAAGGAGATTCGATGTTTGAATCGTTTTTGGGAATAAATTTTTTAAATCTCTATGATACAGATGCCTTTCTAGCCATTCAGCTTATTTTAACTCTGATGATAAATTGTGCCATTTTCAAACGAATGACAGACATTCGTATCTCCTGGACGGTCTTCTTGACCTTAGCCCTGTTAGATGTAGTCATTCAGTATAATATTACTAACATGATTATGGTTTTTGATGTCTTTATCCTGATGATTTTGGCCTTTCTTGCTAAAGGGAAGACCTGGTCGGTGACCCAGTATGCTTTTCATACTTTGTTTCCAGTGGTGACGTCAGATTTACTTTATCGCTTATTGGGACTCTTCTTTATTCCCCTTCTCTTAAATCTCCCTGTCGCTGAGGTAGGGTCAAATGCTCTTTTCTATCTCTTATCTTACGGTTTGATTTTGCCACTTTATTTTGTATTTGACCGTTTCTTGGGCTTGGATTTGAAGCGTTGGAAGGTCTATAGCGATGACTCTTTCCAGAACCTCCAGATTTCTAGAAGAGTTGCTATAGCAATGGCCATTTATTTATTGGGAATCTATCTCAGTGTGAATTTAGACAGTTGGTTCCCTGGCTACTCTTCAGAGGTGGAGTTGAGACTTCGGATGCTTTGGGTTCTCTTGTCCGCAGTGGCTTTCATTTTCCTAATTGCCCATCTTAATCAACTGTCTAGGCAGTATTTGGAAGAGAGTTTGGCCATGGAGGAAAAGAGGCATTTGAATAGTTTGACCAAGGCCAACCAAAAGATTGATCTTCTCTACAATGAGTTGTTACAATACAGACAGTCTTATCAGACGGTTGTGGAACAATTTTCAGAGGAAGTACGTGACCAGGAAGAGGCTCTTGCTGAACAGGTGTATCAGAATGTCCTTAGAGAGAGTGCCAAGGAGTTTGAACGTTTCCGTGTCATTGATAATCCTAAGCTGGAAAATATTCAGTCCTTACCCTTACGTAGCCTTCTTTCGGCTCGTATGATGGAGGCTAAACGTAGTAATATTCCAGTGACTTGTGATATTCCTGAGGAGATTTCAGGGTTTACCATGAACGTGGTTGACTTGACCTTGCTGGTGTCTATTTTCTTTAGTAATGCGATTGATGAGAGTAAGCAGGTACCTGCCAGTCAAATCAAGTTTAGTTTTCATCGACATGATAAGGATGGAAGCTACCATTTTGTCATGGAAAATAGGACGCAAGAAGAAAAAGTTGACCTTGATGCCATTATGCAGGAAGAAAACCAGAAGAAGACCTCAGGTCTTAACCTCCACTCAGCCAAGGATATTCTTAGGAAGTATAGTGATGCCAATTTGATTACAAGCAGTGGTGATTACCTCTTCAAACAGGAATTGATTTTTAAATAAAGATGTAGAGCTAAATCAGAGGATTTGGCTCTTTTTTTTTAGGTACAAGTCCATGAAGGAGGGCTCTTTGCTGTGGTGCTTGTGCTTATGTGAGAAACTTAGGACATCGGAGGAGATAGGGGCGAGGGAGGAGTCTGATTGTTGCTTCATTCTGTGTTATAATAGCAAGGATTAGTGGTTGTTAGCACTAAGTGAATGGCAGTTCTTGCTTGGCCTAACGACTGGTGTAGAGATAAGAAAGGGACGTCTTATGAAATTACTTTATACGGATATGTCTCAGGATTTAACAGAAATTCTGACGGAGCAGGCAACCAGCTATGCTCAAAAGGGAAAGAGGGTCTTTTATATTGCCCCTAATGCCCTGTCATTTGAGAAGGAGCGTAAGGTCTTGGAATACCTGCCTCAGTCAGCATCCTTTGAGATTACGGTGACTCGTTTTACTCAGATGGCTAGATATTTCATTCTCAATACGAGCAACCCCAAAACGCAGCTGGATGATACTGGTCTGGCCATGATTTTTTATAAGGTGTTGTCGCATATGGGCGATGATGAGCTCAAGGTTTATGGCCGTTTGCGCAAGGATAGTAACTTTATTAATCAATTGGTAGACCTTTACAAAGAGTTGCAGCAGGCTAATATGACGGTTCTGGATTTGCAGCATTTGGATCAGGTTGAGAAACAAGAGGATTTGCTCAGGATTTTCAGTGCGGCTCAGGATCTCTTGTTGGCAGGAGATTTTGACAATCAATCAAAACTTAGTGCCTTCTTCAAGGAAATTACCTCAGGACATCTGGATAAGGCACTGAGTAATACGGTTTTGGTCATTGATGGCTTTACGCGTTTCTCTGCCGAGGAGGAGGCCCTAGTTGCCCTCTTGAATGATAAGTGCCACCAAATTGTCATTGGGACTTATGCCAGTCAAAAAGCTTATAGGGCTAACTTTGTTTATGGCAATGTTTATCAGGCCTCAGTGGATTTTTTGAGAACTTTGGCTCAGACCTATAAGGTGACACCCGACTATGTGACGACAGACAAAGAGGGCAATCCTTCTTTTGCTCGCATTAGCCGTCTTTTGGAGAGCCGTCATGATTTTAGTACGGTAGACGAGCAGTTGACCAATCAAGACAAGCAAGCCTTGCAGGTCTGGGAAGTGGTCAACCAAAAGGAAGAGGTAGCTCAGGTTGCCAAGAGTATTCGTCAGTTGCTGGCAGATGGTAAGCGCTATAAGGATATTCTGGTCTTACTTGGTGATGAGGAGAGTTATAAGCTTCAGGTGGGGCAGATTTTCCGAAAATTTGATATTCCCTATTATTTCGGTAAGGAAGAAACCATGTCTAGCCATCCTTTGGTGCAGTTTGTGGATTCGCTGGAACGTATCAAACGCTATAATTATCGTGCCGAGGATTTGCTTAATCTCGTAAAATCCGGTCTCTATGGTGGTTTTGCTCAAGAGGATTTAGACCTTTTTGAGTATTATGTCAATTTTGCAGATATCAAGGGGCGTCACAAGTTCTTGTCTGATTTTACGGCCAATAGTCGTGATAAGTATGATTTAGACCAGCTTAATGCCTTGCGCTCACAACTGGTAGAGCCCTTGGACAAGTTGCTTAATAGTCGCAAACAAAAGGGTTCTAGTCTACTCAAGAAACTAGTGGTCTTTTTAGAGGCTGTGCAAGTGCCAAGTCAGATGGCTAGTTTGACTGCCAAGGCCAGTGAGGCCGAAAAAATGAACAGAACGAACAGGTCTGGAAGGCTTTCACACAACTCTTGGACAGGTTGAGACTATTTTTGGGAAGAAACTCTGTCAGTGGACACTTTTTGTCCATTTTGCGTTCGGGAATGTGGCCTGTGATTACCGTACGGTTCCAGCTACTGTCGATGTGGTCAATGTGAAGAAATACGATTTGATTCAACCACACTCTGCTCCTTATGTTTTTGCCTTGGGGATGACCCAGTCACATTTTCCTAAGGTAGGGCAAAATAAGAGTCTCCTGTCTGACGAGGAACGTAGTCGTATCAATGAGGCGACGGATGAAGACAGGAGTTTGGATATTGTTACGCAGAGCAATAGTCAGCGGGGGCATTTTGTGGCTATGTCACTTTTTAATGCGGCTAGTGAACAATTGGTGCTTAGTCAGCCACAAATTCTCAATGAGACGCAGGATGACATGTCGGTTTATTTGAAAGAGCTGCTTGACCTTGGTCTTTCTTTGGTTGAAAAGGGACGTAATCGTTTCGAGGCTAAGGGTGACCAGATTGGGAACTACAAGGACCTTCTATCAACTGTCATTGCCCTTAACAGTAGCCATCTAGATGCTGATTTGGATAAGGAAACGCAGACTTTCTGGTCCGTTGCTGTGCGTTATCTCCGTAAGCGACTTGATAAGGACCAAGTCTTGATTCCAAATGTGATTGACGATGTGACGACGACCAAGGTGGATGATCAGGTCATGCAGTTGGTCTTTCCGGGGGAAGAACCACTGAAATTATCAGCTTCGGCTCTGACAACCTTCTATAACAACCAGTATCTTTATTTCTTGCGTTATGTTTTGGGGCTTGAAGAGTTGGAGTCCATTCATCCAGATGCTCGACACCATGGGACTTACTTGCACCGTGTCTTTGAGCGTGTCATGGGGGATTCTTCGTCAGAAAACTTCGATGATAAATTGGAAAAGGCTATTGCTCAGACCAATCAGGAACAGCCCTTTGAACTTCTCTATACAGAGGACCAAGAGAGTCGCTTGTCTCGTCAGATTTTAGAAGATATCGCCCGTTCAACTGCCAGTGTTTTGCGTGATAATGCGGCTGTTAAGGTTGAGCGTGAGGAAGCCAAGTTTGACTTGCTTTTAGCAAATAGCATCAAGATTACAGGGATTATTGACCGTGTGGACCGTTTAACGGATGGGGCTCTGGGTGTCGTTGACTACAAATCAGGTAAAAATGTCTTTG
>ENA-OQBV01000182-OQBV01000182.1-human-gut-metagenome-genome-assembly--contig:-NODE-182-length-37742-cov-4.010288_pt1 | contig 37742 bp, 34 predicted proteins | sample MGYA00242750_ERZ504559 | MGnify/ENA primary metagenome ERZ504559 (study PRJEB26092, sample SAMD00036230) | human gut metagenome | host: Homo sapiens | study: EMG produced TPA metagenomics assembly of... | reverse complement strand
TTATTTTACTGACTTTTCGTCATTTTTATTTTATACCATTCCTTTTTCACTAATATACAGTAATTCATTTGCACTTTTTTCATCAAACTTCCATAATATTGTGAAATACCTGTCGTTCTGTTTGTGGAAATACTCTCTGAAACCATAAAAAAAGAGGACTTTCTGCACATAGAAGCACAATTCTGTGTACAAAAAGTCCCATTTCCACCTTATTCTCTCTTTTGAGACTGTATTTTCTCCTTATTTTCAGACTCTTCCAGAGATTGTTCCCTTGCAATTTTAAGGAAATCTCTCTCCGCTCTTTTTCTTCTCGGAATAAATCTGCCTGCAACGCCCTTTCCACGGCTTCTCACATAGAAAAATCCAATCACTGAAAAAACTGCTGCACCGATAAAATTCACAAACAAGTCTTCCATTGTGTCGATCAGTCCGATGTCCAGATATCCGCCCACCCCCAATGGCTGTCCATTGATCATCACTTCCCTGATCTGATCGATCGTCACCGGAATATTTCTTCCGTCCGGATTCAGCATGACCGATGTGATTGCAGAAAGAACCGTATCCTTCTGCATGTCATATCCGAGAAACTGATCCATCCCAAACTCAAAAAACTCCCATACAACTCCAATCGTCATAGAAAAACAAAATGCCACGATCGCTGTAAACACCGGTGACAGATTAAAGACGGTACGCTCACTCCGGTTCAGCAGATCCACCAGAGAAAATCCGATTGCCGCTGCCAGAAATCCATTCAGCGTATGCAGCACCGTATCCCAGAACGGAAACAGCAGATAAAATTCATTGATCTCACCTAATATCTCCGCTGCAAATATAAAAAACAATACGATGATCTCCAGCGTTGTAGGCAGCTCTATTTTAAACGTTACCTGCACAAAACTTGGAACAATCAGAAGCAAAAGTGTCAGAATGCATAAAAATACGTTTTCATAATTCTGATTTAAAACCTGGAGCACCAGCATCACGATCACAAGAATCCGCAAAATAAGATACACCATAAATGAGCTTTTATGTTCCCTGAGTTCCATTTTTATCGCTTCCGCCATATGGCGGAAATAGCCGTTTTGTTTTTTCTCTTTCTTTTCTTTCATTCCCCGCTCCCTTTCTGCTCTTCTGTATCATTTCAAACGATACTTCCATTTCCTTTACACTTAAGAATATTATAGAAAGATAACATCGGGATTGCAAGATTGTTCTGTTGGGGTGCCTTCCTTGAGAGACCTTCTCTTTTTCTATAGTTCTATAAACTTATACTTCCCTGCACCCAGTCCTGTGACTTTTTTTATGACTTTCGCTGCCTTCATTGCATTCATAACATTTGTTGCTTTGGATTTTGAACATCCTAACCATTCCATAATATTTGCCTGTCCAAATGGTTTGTCTACTCCACTTTCCAGAAATACTCTGCCACTATTCTCAATAAATTTCTCCGTAATCTCTGCTTCCTTGAATAATGGCAAATACTTTTCAAAAGTGTTGCTTACTTTTTCATTGTCATTGCTTACTTTTTCATTAGCGTTGCTTACTTTTTCATTAGCGTTGCTTACTTTTTCATTGGCGTTGCTTACTTTCCTAAACATTGTAACCTTAAATCCATTTCCAAACTCTTCAAATGTCGGTTCAGGTAAATCATACTCTCTACATCTGTTTATAATTCTCGGTATCCCTGTTCCCCATGCCTCTACTATATGCATATAATGAAACGCTTCTGCAATCGCTTCATTTCTGCAAGTAGATTTTCCTAACTTTGCAGTTTCAATATCCAATCCACCATAAAGCATCCCAGGTGATAACACCTCAACTCTGTCATCAAAAATGCTCACCTGAATACAAGACTTATCTACATAACTCCTGTGTACAACAGCATTGGCAATCATTTCTCTAATAGCGGATACTGGAAGTTCATAAGAATCATTTCTATATATCCCTTCGATTTCTGCCCCCATATTAATATGCCTTAAAACAAATTGATATGCTTTTTCCACCTGTTCGTAAATTGGCCCATCAAATTCTTTTTGATCAATAAAAACATCTCTGATTGTTCCCTTAAATAATGCACATTGAATTTTTGATGCTTTACTTTTGTTATCTGTCATCAGATCAAATGCATGTGTCGGATAGAGCGTTCTCCCTACCCTACAAAGAATTCCAAAATCTTCAAGCTTCTCTATAGTCATGTCCTTTGCTGCATTTTTTTCGTCTGTTTTACAGGATATAACTGCTATCTTTTTCATTGTTTCGCAAAGTTTCAATGCCTTTTCTTTGTCAAATTCTCTTCCTATTTCCTGTAGTGAATCATAGGAAATATTCTGGCCTTCCAACTCTAACTCTTTTAATTTTCTTGCGTCAGCAGGTCTGCTTGTTCCATTAATTCGAATAAAAGCTGTAGTCTCTTTTCCTTTTTTCGCAATATAATAAGGTCTGAACTTTCCAGGAACAATATCTATGACAAGTACCGTTTTTTCTTCTATTGTCTGGATTGAAATATCCGGTTCAATCTGTGGTGTACACGCATCTGAAACCATATTAGAAATGGAATCCGACAATTTAAATGGGCTTTGTTCGCCAATTCCATAAACAGTCCCTGTTTCATCCTCAATTCCTACTATCACTTTCCCACCTGTGCTGTTAGAAAATGCAATAATATCTTTTAAAAATTTCTCATGATTACCTGGAATTTCTCTTTTAAATTCAATATTCTTTCCTTCGCCAAAATAGTTCTTATCAATCATGTTCTCACCTGCTTTCTACTATGATAAATTTAACCCTTTCAACAGTCATTTTCTGTATTATTTCCATCAGCAAAGATCTTATTTCAAAACATTGGATAAATACCGGCTGATTGGCCTGAATATTGAACCTTAGATTCTTCTGAACTTTTAAAACTCAAAAGTGCTGCAAGAATACAGCTTACGAATAAATTTATTATACACTCTTTTCCCAGAATAAAGCAATTCATATTTTCTACAAAAACAACAAAACCTTTTTATAAATTATATCTTGCACTTTCTTTTTGTTTTCTCTAAACTGAAACTAAAATAATTGTTACAAAGGAGAATTTCATGCAGCATCCCTTTCCTTATGAAGTCATATACAGTGACAGAAAATCCCTCGCAATTCAGATTACTGCACAGGCGACGGTCCGTGTCCGGGTACCCAAAAACTGTCCTGCCCCGACCATTGATACATTTCTTTACGAAAAGCAAGCCTGGATCCTAAAGCATCTGGACTCGGCATCTCAGCGTCTTGAGCAATCTTCTGAAAAACCTCAGATTTCTGAAAATGACCGGAAACGATACATCCAGCTTGCACGGGATATTTTTACACGCAAGACAGAATATTATGCCCGTATCATGGGCGTCACCTACGGCCGTATCTCCATCCGGGAACAGAAAACCCGCTGGGGAAGCTGCTCCAGCGCCGGAAATTTAAACTATAACTGGCGTCTGATCTTCGCTCCGGAAGAAATCGTGGACTACATCGTTGTACATGAACTCGCCCACCGTCTGGAAATGAATCACTCAAAAGCCTTTTATAATATTGTAGAATCCGTACTGCCCGATTACCGAAAAGCACAGAAATGGCTGCGGGAAAATGGCGGAAGTTTGTGAATATATGTAGCTTTCATAAACAAATCATTGTAGCGCAGCGAGGAAATACACTTGATTTTGGCTGTTAGGCTGTTATATGTGAGCCAATTGGCGAACATATCCAACAGGCGTTACAGCCACTTCAAGGGATTTCTTCGGCGGAGCCTGATTTGTGTTGAAAGCTACATATCTTTTGCGGACTTTTCGCATAAGCTCTCTCACATTTGCTTCCTCACCACCCGGTATTCATCCCCCACCTGATAATACGGGCACTCTCTGAAATCTCCCTGCACAAATCTCACCATCTCATCTTCATCCAGATCCTGCGTACAGACATAGCACTCATAATCGTCATCATATTCATAATTCATGCAGCTTTCGCAGTTTGCCGCTGTTTTTCTGCCTCGCATCTTATACCTCCCCCAGTTCTTTTAACACCTGATATACGTAAGAAACAGGAAGTCCTACGACATTGAAATAGTCCCCTTCGATCTTCTCAATGAATGCGGAAAATCTCCCCTGAATTCCGTAAGCCCCGGCCTTATCCATAGGTTCTTTGCTCTCTATATATTTCTGGATTTCTTCTGTGCTCATCGGATTGACAGAAACTTTTGTTTCCACTGCGTGGCTGATCACCGTTTTTTCTCCGTTTTCATCAAAATCCAGAACCGCAACACCCGTATATACCTGATGTGTATCTCCCTGCAGTGACCGGATCATCTCAAAAGCCTCCTGTTCATCCTTTGGTTTTCCCAGAATTTGTTCTTCATGCACAACGATCGTATCCGCACCGATCACGATCACATTCCTTGCCTGGATCTCGGATGCCACATTTTCCGCTTTCATCAGCGCCAGCTCTTTTACAATCTCCTTTGGAACCGTATTTGTATACACTTCTTCCTTATTGCTGACACGCACTTCAAACGGAACCCCGATCTGTGATAAAAGCTCTTTTCGCCTCGGTGAAGCTGACCCTAAAATTATTTTCTTCATACTAAAAACTCCTTGTTGTACTTTGTTGTTGATAATAACACTTTTCTGCCTGTTATGGTAGACTTTCCATCCGAAAATATCGTATGATAATTATTGTTTACATCAATTATAACCTTTTATTTTGAACTTTTCACAAGGAGGAGATTCTATGGAACATCTCAACGAATACCTGGATTTTATCCGCACCGTAGAGGGGATCAAATCTGTCACCCGCACTGCCTGGACCAAAACAGGACGACAGGAAAGTACGGCAGAACATTCTTTTCGTCTTGCGCTGCTTGCTCTGACTCTGATCGATGAATTTCCGGAGCTGGACGCTAAAAAAGTGCTTTCCATGTGTCTGATCCACGATCTCGGAGAACTCTATGCCGGAGATATTCCTGCAATTTCCAATACGGATCCCCTTGCAAAATCCAAACAGGAATACCTTGATATTTGTCGGATCTTCCAGCTTCTCCCCGAGCCAAAACGGTCAGAATTTCTTTCCCTGTGGAACGAATACAACAACTGCTCCACCCCGGAAGCACATCTGGTAAAGGCACTGGATAAAGCAGAGACGATCCTGCAGCACAATCAGGGAAAAAATCCACCGGATTTTGATTATGCATTCAATCTCACTTACGGAGCCTCCTACTTCAAAGGCGATCCGCGGCTGGAGGAATTAAGAAGCATACTGGATGCAGAAACAAACGTTGTCATAGAGCATACACAAGAAAAGGAGAACCACCATTTATGATTCAAATCATCAATTTCACCTGCGAAAAAAATGAATATATGCGAAGAATTTCCCGGCACTGCCACCACACCTGTTTTTGCAGAACAGACAGACCTTTTATATCAGACGCTAAAGCAGATGTCATTTGAAGAATTGCAGAAACTTTGGAAATGCAGTGAAAAACTGGCACTTCAAAATACAAAAAGACTGTGCGAATTTACACCGGCTGACGCTGTCACTCCCGCTGTTCTCGCCTATGAAGGGATCCAATACCAATACCTCGCACCGGGCATCTTTTCTGATACACAGTGGGACTACGTAAACCGGCATCTGAACATTCTTTCCGGATTTTATGGTGTCCTGTGCCCTTCAGATGCTGTCATTCCCTATCGTCTGGAGATGCAGACCAAACTGGAAACTGAGAATGCCACTGATTTGTATCATTTCTGGAACAATCAGCTATATCAGGCATTGTACTGTAAATTTGAGAAAGACTCTCCGAAAGAGCTCATCAATCTCGCTTCCGCAGAATACAGCAAAGCAGTACTTCCTTATCTGACAGAAGACGTACACTGCGTCACCTGCGTTTTCGGCGAGTTCGTTCAGGGAAAAGTAAAGGTGAAAGCCACGCTCGCGAAAATGGCGCGGGGAGAAATGGTCCGCTGGATGGCAGAACACCAGATTCAGACTGCAGAAGATCTGAAACAGTTCACCGGACTTGGATTTGCTTTCGAAGAGTCTCTATCTTCCGGGACAGAATATGTGTTCCTAAAAAAGGATATCTGCCCGGAAGATTAGGCTTTTCTTATTCTGCCTTCATTTCCCGGATCTCTCCGCACGCGATCATAGCGCCGGAGTTTCCGGAAGGCTGGGTTGTCATATCATCCGGATGTGCGTGTATGATAACCGCTCTTCCGATCACATCCTCGGGATGAAACCGGTCTGTGTAAAAGATCAAAAATGCATTTCCGTCATTTGCCAGAAGTGAAGGCATATCTCCTGCATGCTGCGGGTGCATGGCATTTGTCGGATTGTAGTGTCCGTCCGCCTGTGCAAAGGATTCCGCTTTTGTTCCCTGACAGGTTCCCTCATGAATATGAAATCCGTGAAACGCATTTCCGTCAGGCAGATTGCGGATATCGGCTGCCACGATCGTTCCATTGTGAACTCCGAAAAAATATACCATTCCCCGGATTTTTGGAAATTCCGGGCTTCCTTTGATCTCTGCAGCGGCATCCGGAATGGTCTGTATCTCTGAAAACATCTTACCACCTCCCGGATTACCATATGCAGTTTTTGAAAAATTGTTATTCCTGATGCGCTCTCCATGCTTCTTTCAGAATCTTTGGATCTTCAAGAAGACCAAGCGCCCCTTTCGCCATACATTCTGCCACATACAGCATTCCCTTCTGCCCGATGCTCATTCCGGACTGTGCGGCTGCACTCCAGTGATGCAGCGGTGTACCCTTACACATCGTAGCAGCACTGAGCATCACAGTCGGCACGGTATGACTGACTTCCGACACATCCGTTCCGATCGCCAGCAAAACAGGTTGATCTTCCAACGGTTCCAGACCTCCAAAATAATTTCCGTCATTGATCAATCCCGCTTCTTTTGTGATGGTTTCTGCAAACTGCAGTTCTTCTTTTGTATATTCCGGGAGTGAAGTTTCTGTCATCGCCTGATAAAAGGCTTCTGCCAGCGGACGGTTCACTTTCATTTCCTGATTGCTCGTCACAAGCTCGATCTCCACTCTCGTTCCGGTCATCAAAGCCGCACCCTTCGCACAGTCATCCACTCTGTTCGATGCATCCTCTGTCCTGGAACGTTTGGATGAACGGATAAAGTAATTCGTAGAAGCAAAATCCGGCACGATATTCGCCGGTCCGTCTGTGTTCGTATATGTATAATGAATCCGAACATCATCCGCCACATGTTCCCGTAAATAATTCACTCCCACATTCATCAGTTCTGCCGCATCCAGTGCACTTCTGCCAAGCTCCGGATGTTTGGACGCATGTGCTTTGACTCCGTAAAATTTGTAATTCTTCATGTCCTGCGCCTGCCAGATATCATAACTCACCCGATTCCGGTCAAAAGGATGCCAGGTGATCGCCGCATCCAGATCATCAAACACCCCCGCTTCATTCATCTGGATCTTTCCGATGATGATTTCTTCTGCCGGACAGCCATATACCCGGATTGTTCCGGAAAGCTGCGCTTTTTCCATCCGCTCTTTCAAGGCACAGGCTGCCCCTGCGCAGGCTGTGCCAAGCAGATTGTGTCCGCATCCGTGCCCCGGCGTTTTCAGCGGCTGATACGTGCAGACCGGCTCCTGGCCAAGACCCGGAAGAGCGTCATACTCTGCCAGAAATCCAAGTATCGGTTTTCCTGTTCCCCACTCTGCAACAAATGCGGTCTGAAGCCCTGCGATTCCTTTTGTGATACGAAATCCTTTTTCTTCCAGATAGTCAGAAAGACAGGCTGAAGATACGACTTCTTCTTTGGAAAGTTCCGGATGCCGAAAAATGTAATCTGCTGTGTTAACCAGTTCTTCTGTGTGTTCCTGTATCCATGTGTGAATATGATCTGCTGTATTTGCGTCTTTTTCCTCGCCTGTCCATACCCCAAGTCCGCTCCCAAGCTTCTCCCCGGATAGCAGATATTTTCTGGCTGCTCTCTGCAGGCTGGTGTCCTCTGCATAGTTTCGGGGATCCGTCTCCAATTCTCCGAAAATCCTCTCTTCTGCCTCTCTCCCCTCAAAATCAACCGCAACAATATGAAACAATGTCTGGAGCTGCAAAATATTAGATTCCGGCTTCATAATTTCTTTGAGCCCCGGATATAAAAGCCAGGAATGACAAAGATATACCTGCTTCTCCTTCCAGAATTGTTCTGCCTGACGAAATGAATCCAGACAGGCATCAAGCTCCAGCTTCTCTCCCTGCGGGATATGCACGCTGATCACGGGATCTCCTTTGTGAACCGATATCCCGTCTGTCTGTATCTCCCATAAAGACGGGATCCTCTCAAATTCCAGACGCCCAAGCCGAAACAGACTCATATCCAGATGTCTGCAAAACCAGTCGTACTGCGCAATCCCATATTCTCCATACGCTTTATAACAATTTTCACACCACAATGTCAGATCATAAAACGTATCCCGGTAAACCCGTCTGGAAATCCCCTGTTCACAATACCGATCATAAACCTCACAGGCCATTTTTGAAAAACAATATAAAAATACCAGCCGGAAATCTTCTCTTTTTTCACTGCTTCATAAAACAAATTCACATCTCTGAGAAATAACTCCCGCAGCTTCTCATATTCCCCTTCTGTGATCTCCAGCTTTTCAAGCTGCCGCACAGCGTCCGGCATCAGGGATATTTCCTCCCAAAATTCCAATAATTTCATTGTGCACCTCCGTTTTTTGTTTTCCTCTGTTGATTCTATCTGTCAGCATACTTCATTCTTGTGGTATTTGCAATTCGTTTTACGTCTTCCCTTTCTCAATCAGATATATATACAACATTTTGCACATAATCATAGAAAAATCTACCAAAAAATTGTATAATATATAAAAGTTTATGAAAGAGAGGATTCACTATGAAGCAAAATAATATGTTAGCAATGATCCTGGCGGGCGGACGAGGCACCCGCCTGCATGACCTGACAAATAAAGTGGCAAAACCCGCGGTTTCATACGGCGGAAAATACCGTATCATCGATTTTCCACTCTCCAACTGCGCCAACAGTGGAATTGATATTGTCGGTGTGCTCACGCAGTATGAATCGATCTTGCTGAACAGCTACGTTGCGGCAGGCAGACGCTGGGGACTGGATGCCAAAGACAGTGGAGTCTATGTACTGCCTCCACGTGAGAAAGCAGATTCCAATCTGGATGTATATCGGGGGACTGCAGATGCGATTTCCCAGAACATCGATTTTATTGACACCTACGCTCCGGAATATATTCTGATCCTGTCCGGTGATCATATTTATAAGATGAATTATGATGCCATGCTAAATTATCACAAAACCTGCGGTGCAGATGCCACGATTGCTGTGATCGAAGTACCGATCAAAGAAGCAAGCCGGTTCGGGATTATGAATACCGATTCTACAGGACGTATCGTAGAGTTCGAAGAAAAACCGGAACACCCCAAAAAGTAATCTGGCATCCATGGGGATTTACATTTTTAACTGGAAGCTGCTTCGCAAAATGCTGCTGACAGATATGAAAAATCCGGATTCCAACCACGATTTCGGAAAAGATATCATTCCTACGCTGTTAAATGATGGGAAAGATCTTTATGCCTATAAATTTGAGGGCTACTGGAAAGATGTTGGAACAATCGACTCTCTCTGGGAAGCAAATATGGATCTTCTGGACAAAAATAATGCTTTGGATCTCAACGATCCCGCATGGAAGATCTATACGGAAGATCCGACAACACCTCCTCATTATATCGGACCAAACGCCGATATTAAACGCTCTTTCATTACCCAGGGCTGCATGATCGACGGTGAAGTCAAAAACTCCGTGTTATTTACCAGTGCCAAGATCGATACCGGCGCCAGAGTCATTGACAGTGTACTCATGCCGGGAGTGATTGTCGAAGCAGGAGCTGTCGTACAGCGCGCCCTGGTCGCTGACGGAGTGCGGATCGGGAAAAATGCCGTAGTAGGCAGTCCGGACAGCGAACATATCGAACTTGTTGCAAAACGTGTGAAAGGAGCAGAATAATATGAGCAAGGCATTAGGAATCATCAACTTTTCCGGAAACCACATCTGGGTAAAAGGACTGCAGTCTTACCGTCCGATCGGTGCCATGTCCTTCCTCGGAAGATACCGTGTCATCGATTTTCCGCTTTCCAATATGAGCAACAGCGGCATTGACCAGATTCAGGTGTATATTAATCAAAAGCCCCGTTCTCTTACCGAACATATCGGAACCGGAAGACATTACAATATCAACTCCAAACGTGGAAAAGTCCGAATCCTCTTTTCTGAAAACGGGATTGAAAACAGCATTTATGACAACGAAATTGCAGCTTACATAGAAAACATAGAGTGTATTGAAAATACACCTTGCCCGTACGTGATCATTGCCCCGAGTTACATGGTATACTCCATGAACTTTGATTCACTGTTACAGAGCCATATCGACTCCGAAGCGGATATTACGCTGCTGTATCATTCTGTTGACAATGCAAAGGATCACTTCTTAAACTGTGATCTTCTGAATCTGAACCGCCAGAAAGGTGTTCTCTCGATTGAAAAAAACAGAGGAAATGCAAAAAACAGAAATATCTTCATGGATACTTATGTAATGAAAAAAGAACTGTTTATCGACCTGATCAAAAAAGGGCATGATATGTCCTCTATGTACACACTGCCCCAAGTCATCAATATAGAATGCAGCGAACTGGATATCCGCGGAGTTTCCCACCGTGGCTTCTTTGCCGCCATTACAGATTTGAAAAGCTATTACGAAGCGAATCTTTCCCTGCTCGATTTTAAATCCGCCTTCAGTCTGTTTGATGATAACTGGCCGATCTATACAAAAACGACAGATTCCTGTCCGACTCAATATTTTGAGACTGCAAATGTAAAAACCTCTTTCGTATCCAACGGATGCCTGATCGAAGGCACTGTGGAAAACTCTGTGATCGGACGTGGATGCATGATTAAAAAAGGTGCTGTTGTAAGGAATACCGTTCTCCTTCCGGGCGCTTATGTAGGAGAAGACGTTCATGTGGAAAATCAGGTGGTAGACAAGCGTGCAAAGCTCTTACACGCCAAAGAAATTATTGCAAATGTAGACAATCCGGGATATATCAAGAGGAATGATACCGTATAAAGTAAAGCAGGATGCTTAAGGATTTATTCCTTGTCATCCTGCCTTATTTTTTCTTTTATCAAAAAATAATCTGAATTCCATTCGGTTGTAAAATTAAATCTGCAAGTTTTTCGCTGTCCAGAGAAATATGCAGAAAATTTCTGCCGGGAACTTTTATGTGATTATCTCACTCCAAACTGATATATTGTCGTGGTGTCGTATTTTTCTCCTTTTTTCAGTACCGGTGACGGGAAGCTTTCCTCATTCGCCGCATTCGGATAATACTGTGTCTCCAGACAGAAGCCGGAGTTATCGTGGTAGATCATGTTGCGTTTTCCTCTGACTCCCTCCAGGAAGTTTCCGGTATAGAACTGCACACCCGGAAGATCCGTATATACTTTCATGGTAATTCCGGACTGCTCTCCTTCCACCTCTGCAATCTTGCGCAGTGTCTGATCCCATCCATCGATGACAAAGTTGTGATCATATCCCTTGACCAGACGCATCTGATGATAGTCGGATGCCAGCTCTTCTCCGATCACTTTTCCTTTTGTGAAATCCATCGGTGTACCTTCCACCGGCCAAATCTCTCCTGTCGGAATCGAACCGGTCTCTTTTACCGGTGTAAACGAAGATGCCTGCAGTCTTATCCAGTGACGTCTTACGCTGCCGCAGTTATGTCCATTCAGGTTAAAGTAAGTGTGGTTCGTCATATTCACGATCGTTGTCTGATCAGATTCTCCTTCATAGTGGATCTTCAACTCATTTTGATCTGTCAGGGTATAGGTCACGGTAATCGAGAAGTTCCCCGGATATCCCTGGTCTCCATCCGGGCTGTCCAGATGAAAAGAAACACTGTCTTCCTCCTCTTTCACACAATCCCAGAGGCGGAACGCATAACTGTCCGGTCCACTGTGCAGGTTATTCTCTCCCTCATTTTTCGGAAGGTGATACTCTGTCCCATCCAGCACAAATCCGGCGCCTTCTGTCCGGTTTGCCCCCCGTCCGACTGCTGCCCCGAAGAAAGTTCCGTTCTCTTCATAATCCGATACTTTGTCATATCCAAGCACAATATCCTTGCGCTCTCCCGCAAAATCTTTCATCTCCACGGATACGATTGCCGCTCCGAGACTGCTGATCTTCACACGCATTCCCCGAATGTTGCGCAGCGTATAGGCAGTTACTTCTCTTCCATCTTTTGTGGTTCCAAATATTGTTTTTTCGATACTCATAAGCTCTCCTGTCCGGCATCTTTTCTCTTCCCCAATGCCTGTCCTGTTTACTTCATATTGTAGCTCTGTTTTGCCTGCTCCGCAAACACTTTTTCAGGAAAGTGGAATCAGGATCCGCAGTTCAAACCAGTTCTTTTTCAAATCTGTTGTCACAGAACCACCGTATTTCGCCGCCGTACTTTTGATACTCTTCATGCCAAACCCATGAAAGCGGCGATCTTTCTTTGTTGTGACAGGCATTCCGTTTTCAAACTTTAACTGCTCTTCACAATAATTCTCACACCGGATTCTGAGAAACTGTTTCTGCTTTGCAACGGACAGATGGATCAGCCGTTTTTCCTGTTCATTCAGCTTTTGCACACTTTCAATAGCATTATCCAGAATATTCCCAAACAATGCACTGATGTCCATATCTTCCATAAAATTCAACGCACTTCCGTCTGCCACACACGTCAGTCCGATCCCATTATTCTGACAATACAGACTTTTACTTGTCAGAACAGCATCCAACACTTTGTTCCCCGTCTTATTCTGGGCTTCATAAATCTTGATTTCTTTTTCCATCTTCTCCAGATACTCTACCGATTTTCGGCTGCCCGCTTCCGATTTCAAAAGTGCGATCTGATGCTTCAAATCATGATACTTCTGATTGACAATCTCGATGCTCTCCTGAGAAAGCTGATAATTTTTGTACTGCATCTGTAAAATATTCTGCAGCGTGTCCACCTCAAATTTCATCTGCAGCTCCCGCACCTGAATGTGGTACGCATAGAGAACCGCCATTCCACTCATATCTACCAGGGTCCGGATAATAAACATTTCCGCTGCAAACTGACTGCTGAACGGACTGTCCTTATCAATATAACTAAGGTTACTGACTGCAAACACCGCAGCTGTAATAATCAGAACCGTAAACAGCTCCCGACGATTGATATGCATTTCTTTGCCGCCTTTTTGCAAATACTTTTCCAGCAGATATAAAATTCCAAATATGACCGCATACACGACCACAAGGAGCACCCACTGTACACTTTTTGCATGATTGACCTGAAACGTTTTCACCGTATAATAATAGATCTGCCAGCCGAAAGATGCAGCAAATTCTCCGCTGATAAACGCCCTCGCACAGTAATATCCGGCTTCAGCAAGTGAAAACTGACAGCACCGGTAAATATAAATCAAAAACAGGGAAACTGAAACCAGCATACACGGAAGGAACAAACTGGTCCTCACCCCGTCCGTAACTTCCATAAATCCCACGATCGCCGCCAGAAATACCAGATGTGTCACATACCGTTTTACACCCCGGATCCGTTTCTCATTCGTGCATGTCACAATAAATGCTGCCAGCCAGTATGCCAGCGAATAATAATATCCCGGAGTATTGATCATTTCCTGTACACTCATCTATTTTCCTACCTCGTTCATAAAATCATTGAGCGCATTTAAAAATGCCTTCTTTCTTGCGCGGCTTACCTGAATACAGTCTCCATTCACGGTGATGTCACTCCCCTGAAAATTTTCCACAAAATCCAGATTCACCAGATAACACCGGTTACACCGGAAAAACCGCTCCTCTTTCATACCATCCGCCAGACTTTCCTCTGCATCCCGCATCGTGCCTTTTGTTCTGTAATCCTGCCCGACTGTGTGATAGATCAGATCATGATCCTGCACTTCCACATAGCAAATCTCCGAAAGATCCAACTTCATCATACCGCCCTTCACTGCAATCGTCAGATATTTCTTCTCCCGCTTTTTCAGTCTCGTCAGTGCACGGTCGATCCGCTGCGTAAACGCAAAATAAGAAACTGGTTTTAATACATAGTCCAGGGCATCCACCCGGTATCCCTGTATCGCATACTGCGGCATATTTGTAATAAAAATAATCACAACTTCGGTATCCATCTTCCGGATTTCTTCTGCAGCCGACATGCCGTCCATAAATTTCATTTCCACATCCATAAGGATAATATCGTAGTCTGCCCGATACTCTGTTACAATATCTTCCCCATCCGAAAATGTCTGTACGCTGATCCTCTCTTTACTCTCCTTCTCGTATTCTTTCAAGTAAGAAAGCAGCTGCTCTGCATACGCCGGATCATCTTCTACCAGTGCAATTCGAATCATTGTTTCGTCTCCTCTCAACTGTTTTTATCGGTTGTTTTTTCTTAGTATACCAAGCCTGTTTTCAAACGTCAAAATAAGGGTGCCTGTAATAAGACACCCTTCACTCTTCTCTATTTTTCCTCTCTTACTGTTCTGAAAAATGAAGAGATAATCGTCATGATAACTGCTGCCAGAGTACATCCCATTCCGATGATCGCACTGGACAAATCCGCCATAGTCTGCGCATTTCTTTCAAATGATAAAATAGTCGCAATGCTGTTCACTCTCAGGCGGACAAAAAATACAAATCCTGCCATCAAAAGCACTCCCGCCAGAATCGGAAGAATATCCAGTACCGGCATTTCCGGCGACTTTTCCTGTCCGGCCACAAAAAGAATTTCCAGAACCACTCCTGCCACAAGACATCCTACAACTCCCCAGCTGATTCCAAGATTGGAAAAATATGCCGTGTTGCAGTTGATCACATAAAATACGATTCCTGCTGTTCCGAGAATTAGTGCAAGCAGCATCAGATAAAAGCCTGCAGCCTGTTTTTTGATAAAATTCATAACATACCCTCCCTTAACTGTTTTTACGTCTCTTGGCATCTCTTATATACATCGCAGCTGCTGCCAGTGTAAGCAGAGCCAACACTGCCGATGTTGCTGTCAATGCATTATCATACCATGTACGCACATCCTTAATCTGTGAAGTCTCATTCAATCCATCCATTGCGTTGGAATTTGCAAGCGCATAATTCTGCCACATCATAACATTTTTCAGATCCTGCATCATAGACGCATCTTTGCTGACCGCCTCTGTGGTCCAGTAATTCCATTTTGCTGTTACAGCTTCCATATTACTGTCACCAGTATTGCAAGTCATCGTTACACCACAGTGTACCGCTTCTTTTAACACACTGTAGTTTGCATCCTGGATAAAGTCTTCTGACATCAGCCCCTGGAATCCCCATTCTTTGCGGAGAATATTCATCAGCAGACCATAATGTGCATTCCCTGCAGTACATCCGATTCTGTTAAATGTTGTCATCATACCAAGTGTCTGTGCATCTTCCACACTTGCCTGTGTTCCACGCAGTTCATTCTCACGTGCTTTCTGCTCTGTCATAAATGTTGCAATACCGGAACGGTTGATCTCTGTATCATTGAATGCAAAATGTTTCGGCGCTATGATACATCCGTATTCTTTTCCTGCTGCAATGTAAGCTGCTGCCTGATATGCTGTCAAAATCGCATCTTCAGAATAATACTCATGGTTTCTTGCATTGTAAGGTGTACGGTGAAGGTTCGTTCCTGCACCCCAGAGGATTGGAAGATTTGACCAGATGGAATAATTTCCGGTCACAGCTCCGTACTCTGCAGCCATCTCTTTACTAAATGTCTGCGCAATCACTGTTTCATTACTCATTGTTCCGAATTTGTAATTCAGATTCTTGTCATCCGGATCGATGACATACGGATCTGCGGAATCTGTATCTGTATTTGCGTACTGTCCCAATGTATAAGAATTAAATCCGTTCGGTCCGTCATTCTGTACTGCCTCCGGAGACACGATCGATACAATTGATTTTGTACTGGTTCCACCAAATCCAGTACGGATCATCGCTTCTTCCAGTGTGATCTGATCAATCAAATCTGTCCATTTTTCATTTGTCAAGTCCGTCTCACCTTTCAGGCTTGCAAGTGTCAGCCCATTGTCCTCGCCAAATGTAACTTCATTCCGGATTTCCCTGTTCCTTGATCTCTACCAGGTCATTTTTCATCACTTCGATCATTTCATCTGTTGCTGTCAGATCTTTATATGATTTTTGGCCAGGTTGCTTTCCAGTCACTTCTTGATAAGTACGTTACTGTATCCGGCATATAGTAGTTCAGATCCATATCCTGCAGCTGATTTTCTACCGCTGTTCCATTGTTTGAATATGCAAAAGTCTCAGAATCTAATGTATCCAGTATCCATTTCTTCACATTCGCTGCATTTCCTGTATCAGTCATTCCGTTTGCCTTTGTCATACCCTGTGCTGCCAGCACGTTGTTGACTGCCTCATGAGAACCATTTCCGACTGTAAAATAATAGTCTCCTGCATCCAGGATCCAGTTTCCTTTTGTTCCCGCCGCATTGTCACATGTGCTGTCCCAGCTTGCCATATCCTGAGCATCTGCCGTAATCTCGACAGTAACAGATTCTCCCGGCTGCAGCACACCTGTTTTTTCATAATCCAGAAGCTGTACCGCTGCTTTTTCTACCGCATGTTCTTTATCATATTCCGTATACGGAAGAGACGTATACAACTGTACCACATCTTTTCCTGCCACATCTCCAGTATTTTTTACAGTTACTTTGGCTGTCACTGTCTTATCTTCCAGATTCACATCCAGACTGTCCAGAGTCTGAGAAAATGTTGTATAAGACAGTCCGTATCCAAATGGATACGAAACTTCATCTTCATAGTTCCATGCTTTTCCATTGGAACTTCCGGTCTTGTCAGAAGCATTTCCCTGTCCCAATACTGTATCCGCATATCTTGTCTCGTAATATTTATATCCTGTATAGATCCCTTCTGCTTCTACAATCTCGGAATTGATGGAATATGCAGAATCCGCATTTGTCCACTCATAGTTCCCATAATTCTGCGCTGCAGGAGAGCTTGAGTTATCCACTGCATAAGTATCCGCAAGATGTCCGGACGGATTCACCTCTCCACTGAGTACATCTGCTACACCATAGAAGCCATAACCTCCCGGAAGTCCGACTTCCAAAATCGCATCTACGCCTGTATTGTTTTTGATCTCTTCAATTTCCATGGCACTCGCATTATTCAGCATCACGATCAATTTTCCATTGTTTTCCTTTTTTGCATTGACTGCTTCATCGATGATTGCACGCTCTGTGTCAGAGAGTCCCAGCGGATCCGCCTGATTCAGATCCTGTTCTGGATTCACCCCATCTTCTCCCGGTGTATAGTTGGCATTTTCTCCTGCTGCACGGGCAAGTGTCACAATCATGACATTGTAATCCGTCATACTCTTTTTCCAATTTGGTTCTGCCTCATCCAGCGTTGCTGTCTCAGGTTCCAAACTGGTAAATACTCCAGTTGTAGCCGGTGCTGTTGCACGATAATAGGTTGTCACACCCCATGGAAGAACTGCCTCTGATTTAAATTCTTCCTTTAACCCCTGATACATCTTTTTTAATGTCGGATTCATCTCAAATCCCTTGGATTCAAACGCTTCCAGCATATCTACCGTATCTGCATCCGTTCCCTTATTTTCACTGAGAGTACTTCCAAAATCGCCCCCTTGTACCGGATAATAACTGCTGAATCCAAGTAAAGAGATTTTCTGCGTTTCCTCCTTGGAAAGCGGCAACGCTGCATTCTCATTTTTCAACAAAACAGAGCCCTCTTCATTCATGCGTTCTCCCAGATCTTCAATGGAATCCAGAAGCTCTGTTGTTGAGCTGTAATCCGACTGAAATGTGTAATCCTCTGCACTTACATCTTCAGTCACCATTTTTGTACTCTGAGTGCCCAGAAACTTGTCAATGTCCGTACGAAACCCGTCTATCACCAGAGTCGCTGACATAGACAGCGTCAGTAAAGATGCTGTTGCCGTAGTTACACCGCGCCAGATGCGGCGTTTTGATTTTGTTTGTTTTTCCCGTTTCTCGCTCATAACGTTCCTCCTCTTTGACTCTTTATGAGAACTGGCTTTTTTGTTTTTTTCGAGCCTTCGCTTCTGCTTTTGCTCTCTTCTCTGCCAGTTTCTTCTGATAGCTTGCTTCCTGCATTTCAAAATCCAGGCCTTTTTTCTTACAATATGCTTTGAGTTCTTCGATTCTCGCCTCTTCTGCCATGCGCTCCGCCTCTTCCTGTTCCATGCGAAGTCTTTCTGCTGGTTCGATCCACACTCCTCCGGCTTCTAACACCGCTTTTTTCTGATGCTGCAGAATCGTCTTCTGATCTTCCTCAATATGCTTTTCTACTTTTAAGAAACACATCAGGATTACGATCACCGCATAACAGATGATCTCTGCCCCCAGATAACACAACGCCAGCATGGACTGCACGCCTCCGTTCTGAACTGACGCAGAGGCATCATATCCGGTGGCTGTAAGCAATGCATTGATCAGACCATTCCCCAGTCCTGTCATTCCCACCATGATCGCTCCGTACACAGACATCGTAAATCCATCACTTCGAAATCCATTTTTTGCCTCCAGATGGTCCAGTACATCAGACAAAAGAGCCAGTGTCACATACATTGCAGGAATCGAACCGATTCCTTTTAAGATCACACCAATACATACAATGGTAAAATTGTGAATATCCAGAAAGCTGACCAGACCTCCCACAACCGAAATTGCCAGACCAATAGTCACTGCTTTTTGTTTTCCCAGTTTATTTGCGATCGGCCACGCCAGAACCATTCCGATTGCTGTCGGAAGTCCTCCGATCAGCCCCAATGTTCCCATTGCCGTTCCCGCAGCCGCTTCACTTGTGATTCCGTCAAACATCCAGCGGGAGTAATAACTCATGGAACCGTTCTTTACCAGACCTCCAAACTGGAACAGCAGAAAATATAAGATAATGATCCACCAGTAACCGTTTGACACACAGGCTTTGAGCTGTTTCATCATCGGAAGCTTTTCTTCTTTGATCGCCAGCTTCATATTTTCTTCTGTCACTCGCTCCCGTGTGAAATAATATTCCAGCAAGATCGCCAGAAATGTCACAACACATAATACGATCATCACGAGCCGCCAGTTCTGATAACTCTGTGCGGTCATCAATAGCGCCGTCTTTTTTCCACAAAGAGAAACTCTGCAGCAGCATCGGCACTAAAATACTTGCCCCGATTCCTACAGCAGCCACACCGGATGCATTGGAAAATGTTGCCAACATTACCCCGGTGATCGGAGTTTCTCGTAGACAGGGCCACCATAGAGCTGTGCGCTGTGTAGAAAAACGGATACGCTACTGCATAGTAAAAGTTATAGGAACAGCGCGATCCAGATCATCTGAGTCGATGGACTCCCATTTTGAGGTGTTAAAAACAACAGCGCGATCGCAATTGTCACAAGGGGCGCCGACAGCAGCATATACGGTCTCGCCTTCCCCTGAGATGTTCTGGTATTATCAATCAGACGCCCTACCAGAAGATTTCCAAGAATCACAAAAATGACAGAAACCATCGGAAGAACCGCTGAAAAAATCCCAAATTTTGCCGTATCCGTCCATCCAAGCACATCCGAATAGTAGCGGTTTAAATACGCCCCGAAGATTGCATTTGAAATAAATGCGCAAAACGGACCGAGAAAATACCCCAGTATCATTTCTTTCGGCTTTACATTTGCCGAAGTGATTTTTGTCCGCATCAGCGGGTTGTCAAAAAACTGATTCTTTTCCATTTCGGTCATTCCTTTCCCTGATTGCTTCTTTTAACGTATAAGTACCACTTCCCAATACCTTCTGTGTATTTCCCGGCATCACCAGTGTACATGTTGTTCCGACCGGAACCTGCACCTGGATCGTAAACATTCCATCTTCAATCTTCCACTCACTGGAAACTGTTCCATAGGCTGTGTTGACACTTCCCTTTGCCCATTTCAGATTTCCTCCCGTCAGCGGCTGGATCCGGAAAGAGCGGTATCCGCCCTCTGTGGCCTCGATTCCGGCAATCCTGCGGTACAAAAAGTCTCCCACTGCACCACTTGCATAGTGATTGAAGGAAACCATACCTCCGGTCCCGTCATCTTTTCCCGTGTTGCAGGTGCCGTCCTCCCGAAGTGCATCCCATCGTTCCCAGATGGTCGTTCCTCCGACTTTCATCTCATAGAGCCAGGATGGACAGGTATCCGTAAGGAGCATTTTAAATGCCTCTTCCTCATACCCATTGTCTGCCAGCGCAAACAGAACGTACGGCGTTCCCGGAAATCCGGTCGTAATGTGATACCCGTCCTTTTTCACCAGACGCGCCAGATTTGCCGCAGTCTTCTTTTTATCCTCTCCGGAGAGCATCTGATAATACAGAGGCAGCACATATGCTGTCTGAAACTCTTTCTTTACCGTGCAGTCTGCTTTCATCAAAATTTCCCGGTATGCCTCCCCGGTCTCCTGACTGAGTTTCCGGTAATACTTTGCATCCTCTTCCTGCCCCAGAATATCCGCGATCTTTGCCAGAATCCGGCTGGAATTTGCCATACATGCGGTGGCGGTCCATTTTCCTCTTCCCATCCACTCCCACATGCCGACACCCGGTGCACACCAGTCTCCATAATGATGCAGAAGCTTCCAGATCCTGCGGTGTTTTCCCGCAGAAAACAGCTCTGCCCAGAATTTGCATGCCTTCAGATATTTTTTCATCACCGGATACATCCGCTCTAAAAGCCCTCTGTCTCCGCGAACCAGATATTCCGCCCACGGCGCCAGGATACAGACATCGCCCCAGTGATCCACCGCCATCGGGATCATGATCTCCCACTGCAGCGGTACCCGGACAAGCGGCACGTAACCGGAATCCCGCCGCCTTTATTCTGCTCTGCCTTCACGTCCAACAGCCATTTCTCCAGAAACGGCTGATATTAAAATTGTAAGCTGCCGTAGGCGCAAACAGTGCAATATCTCCCGTCCATCCCATTCTCTCATCTCTCTGCGGACAGTCTGTCGGGATATCCACAAAATTGGACTTTGCTCCCCAGCGAATACTGTTCTGCAGCTGGTTGATCAGTTCATTGGAGCAGGAAAAGTTTCCGTTGTCTTCCACATCCGAATAGAGTGCCAACGCGGTCAGTTCCAGTTGATCCTCTTCAATTCCACGCACACCCACATAGCGGAAGCCCATATATGTCATTTTCGGAGAATAGGTCTGCTCTCCATCTTTACAAATATAAACCGCTTCTTGCTTTGCAGTTCTTAATGGTTCTGTATACAACTCTCCGTCCATCAGAATCTCCGCGTGACGAAACTCCACTTTTTGTCCCTGTCTGCCACGAATTGCCGCGTGTATCACCCCTGCAAAATTCTGTCCGAAATCATAAATCAGCATACCGCTCTTTGCTCTTGTAATCTGTACCGGACGAAACTCTTCGTGTGCACGTACCGGCGCTCCATACTGTGCCATGATCTTTGGATGAATCTTTACCTGTTCGAAGCTTGCTTTTTTCCAGGAAATTTTCTCCAGATCCACGGTGGCATCATACACTTCCCCGTTGTAAAACTCTGTCTCTTTATAATTTCCTTCTTCCGTTACTTCCCACTCTTCATTTGTCCCAATTGTCTCTCCCGTTCCATCGGTATACAAAATCCGCAGCTCTCCAAGCAGCGCCTGTCGCTTTGCATACACTCTGTTCCGTCTTTTATAGGTGAAAGAGCCAACTGCCCAGCCACCGCCGACCACAGCAAGCAGCTCGTTTCGATCATTCAGCGTATCTGTCACATCATAAGTCTGATACTGCAGCTGATTCCGGTAGGACGTAAATCCCGGTGCAAAATAATCCTGTCCGACTTTCTCTCCATTTAACAACAGCTCATAAATTCCCAGCGCCGTTACGTACAGTCTCGCACTGGCAATTTCTTTTTCACAGGAAAACCTGGTTCGAAATGTCATCGTCTTCGGAGAAATCTTCGCCTCCTTAAACCGATACTCTCCGTCCGTGATCCACCGTCCGGACCAGATTGTATCCATACGTCCCGTCTCAAATTCCGTGCTGGCCCAGGCACGCTCTCCCGCGTCATCCTCTGCTTCCACCCGCACCGTATATTTTGTAAACGGCTGTAATCTGCTGCCCTCATACGGGACTGCAATCTGGCAGTCTGTTTCTTTCTTCCAGTCTCCTATCGAAATCACCGCTTTTTTCAATGTTACATTTTGTCTGTCACTTTCCAGACAATAGGAAACTCTCGGCTGCGGATTATCGGTCACACATCCTGTTTCCATATTTTCTACTGTCAGTCTGCTTATTTTCAGCATTCTTCCACCTCTTCTTTATTTCTTACCGGAATCTGTACCGCACACGCATATTTCCCGTCCGATACCTGTACATTAACCGTCCCGGACTCTCCTGCCCGGATCACTGCCAGCGCCTCTCCGTAATACGTATCCGTTTTCGCAGTCCGATATCCCCGCTCATTGTACGGACATCCGTTTCCAAGCCCCAGAAGCTCTCCGTTTTCTACATGCACTTCCAGCGTTCCCCGCTTCAACGGTTTGACTGTCCCGGTTTTATCTGTATACTGCAGTCTCACAAAACACAGCTTTTTTGCTTCCGTCTCTTTTTCTTCCGGGATTCCGGTTAAAATCGTTTCCTTCCCCGCTGTATAGAGCACATTTCTCGCAATCTCCCGGTTCTGTGCATCATAAGAAATCGCTTCAATGATTCCTTCCTCATAGATCACATCAAAGGAAGTTCTGCAGTCATTTTTCATCTTCTTACTTCCAACCGACTTTCCATTGATAAACAGCTCCACCCTGTCTGCTCTTGCATACACTTCCACCTGTGCCTTTTTCCCGGAACATCCATCCCAGGACCAGGACTCAATGGCATTGCTCATCTTCCATGCTGATGGCGAGTGCTTCTCCCCGGTGTGGTTGACCGGACGTACCGCGATCACCGGCTTTTCCATCAGTTCAAATGCCGTCTTCGTATAGGCAGCCTCGGCCAGTGGTTTTCCGGTCAGGTCAATTCTTCCACTTCCTGCAGTGATCCATCCTGCTCCATGTGAGAAATCCGGCGCATAATCACTGTATTCCCACGCACCGACACCGACTTCTCCCATATAGTCCATTCCTGCCCACACAAAATCTCCGATGATCCTCGGATGTATTTTCGCCATCTCCCAGAAAGCATACGCGTCAGAACAAAATGTCTCGCTTCCCAGGATCAAACGCTTCGGATATTTTTTCAGATCTTTTCCATAGCGGTAGATACCATAGTTGTATCCTGCAATATCCATATTGGCAAAAGCATCTCTTGTTTTTACATCACAGCCGTGAAGCGTTGCTCCGATCTTCATCGTCTTACTTCCAAGAATCCCTGCCAGATTATTGAAAAATTCACTTCCTACTGCCTTTTTCTTCCCGCCCGATCGGCTTGCTTCTTTCTTCGCCTTCTTGTCACTGTAAACGCCGAAGCCAATGGAACTTAAGAAGTTAAAAAAGATATTGATCCCGCAGGTTACCGGTCTTGTTGCATCCAGACTGTGCAGATATTCTGTCATCTGTCCCGTGAGACGGATTCCTCTCTCCTGCGCCGTCTCAGAAACCTCATTTCCTGTAGAATATAAGATCACCGAAGGATGATTGTAATCCTTTTCGACCATATCTTTTAAATCCTGCTTCCACCATTTTGCAAAGTGATTTACATAATCATACTCCGTCTTGTGTATATACCACACATCCACGAATTCATCCATGACCAGCATCCCCCGCCTGTCACAGGCATCCAGAAGTGCTTTGGAACAAGGATTGTGGGCAGAGCGGATGGCATTGTATCCATTTTCCTTTAAAATTCGAATCTTCCGTTCCTCTGCCTCCGGATAACAGCAGGCTCCCAGCACACCGTTGTCATGGTGGATACACGCACCCCTCAGGATCACCCGTTCACCGTTCATCAAAAATCCGTTCTCTGCGCTCCACTCAATCGTACGGATTCCGAATATTTCCTCTGCTTCATCTTCTTCAAACCGCACCCTGCATGTGTATAAAAACGGAAACTCAGTACTCCACAATTTCGCATCCGGAATTTCCAGCTGCATCTGAAAATTTCCATCCGCAGACTTCTTCACGCTTGCGACCGGCTCCTGACCGGATACCAAAGACTCCCCTTCGAAAATTTCCAGTTCCAGTTCTCCAGATGCAGATGTCTCAACCTTTACATCGATCACTGCCGGATGGATACTGACTGTGGAAATCTTTACCCCATTGATGCCGATATGCTTCTTTGGCAGCATATATAACGATACAGGCCGGTATATTCCTGCTCCCGAATACCATCTGCTGTTTGGCTGATCTGCATTGCGGGCAATGACCTGTATCTGATTTTTCATTCCAAAATGAAGAAACTCATTTGCCTCTACGTAAAAATTTGTATATCCATACGGACGAAATCCTGCTCTTTTCCCGTTGAGATACACTTCTGCATTGCGGTAGACTCCCTCAAATTCAAAGACAAGTCTGAAATCCTCATATTCCTGCGGTACAGAAAATTCTTTCTCATACACATAGTCAAATCCTTCAAACCAGCCGATGTTAATGCCTCCCAGGCTCTCCTGCGTCCGCTTTTCATCCAGCATTGCATCATGAGGGATCGTAACCGGTTTTCCCTTTCCCGAATCTCCGGCGTGTCTGCATGTCCAGCCGTCATTAAATGCAATCTTTCTCATTTCTTCTTACGTCCTTTCCTTTTCCATGGCTGAATCATACCATTTTTTCGCGAACAGTAACGATTTCTTACGTGAACGGTCTGTTTTTCATCGTATTTTGCAGCCCTGTTTTTGTCTATTTTTTTATAGATTTATCACTTTTTCAAGCTTCTTAACTATTGATTTTTTAGTATATTTCCTTGTTTTTTTGTAATTTTTCAACAATTTTAAAGTTGTTTTTCATGGATTTAAGCCCTTATTTTTGTGTATTTTTAATAATTCAAATCAAATAGATATTCTATAGTGGCTCTGTATTGAAGTATGCTTTTTATCTTGCCAGCGTAAAATAAAAATTTTGCGACCGCCAGACACACATAAAAATATCCATGAGCAAATCAAACTAAGATTTCCCCATGGATATTTTCCCTTACTACTCTTCTGCCAAATACGGTTTTAATATTTCAATCAATTCATAAACTTTTGTTCCAGGTGCTGCTTTAGATGGTAATTTTCCCTCATTTGACGCATTCAATCTTTTTGCATTTCCTATTGCATATTCCATATACGGATGTAAGATTTCATACATATCTTTACGATTTTTCTCATACTCACCAGCGCCAATTTGTTTTAAACACTCCGTTAGCTTTGGCCAATATTCTTCTCGATGAATATCTGACTGCATATATGAAAAATGTAATAAAAACCATAATTCTATACACTGATTAGACCAAACGGCATGAAACGTTGTTTCATCATTACTATCTGCATCACAAAATTGCAAAACAGAATCTATATGATCTGCCGGAAAATCATCCGTATCATAAACAATCCAAACATGTTTGTATACATTTGAACTTTCTTCCGCACGAGTTTTCGCTTTCTGAAATAAACTAATCGTATTATCACCTTCACCATATACATCTAACTTTATCTTCTCTGGATATTTCTTATTTATAACATCCTTTATTGAACCAAAATATTCAGGTTCTGTATCTGTTCCTTCTGTTACAATAAGGTGATACTCTGGCTGAATCTTGATAGCTCTATCCAATCTCTTTTTCATCCATTTTTTATCTAAATCACTTTTTTTCGGAGGTTTTAGGCTCAAATCCACTCACCCCCACTCAACATGTTCTGCAAATAAGGATCTGCACCATACCTACCTTCCAAATACTGCTTATCATATGCAGCTGTATTGTTCACTCTTTCCTTATCTTCTCGTCGAATTTCATACAAGGAATAAACTTGGCTGCTATGGTTTTCATCCAAAGCTGCAAACCATATTTCATCTCTTCTGAATACTGTGTTTTTCATTGTAGCAATATCATGAGACGTAAATAAAAGCTGAGCTCCATATTTATTGATTTTTTTATTCTTAAACATAGATATTACGTATCGCAAAAGCTTAGGATGCAGCTTTGCATCTAACTCATCAATAATTACCAGACGTCCTTCCTGTAATGCTACAAGTATAACCGGAAGCGCTGCAATCAACTTTCTTGTTCCATCAGATTCATGATTAAACGGCAATTCATATTTCTTACCCGAAATTGTTCGTACAGTATATAACTGCTCTTCCTTTTCATCATATCTATAATCCTCTACATCAATGCCCATTTCGTTCAGCAACATAATAATCTGATTCTTTGTCTGTTCATTATCAGATACCATAATCTGCAATTCTGCAACAGGGTTCGCATAATTACGAATGATACATGACTCAAACCACTCTTGAACCTCTGTTATCACAGGTATATTATAATTAATTGCCAAAAAAGATAAAAATGGCATTTTCTCATTCACTTTGGTATTTACATTCTCTTTACTTAAAATAGTTCCTAAAGTAAGCTCTTCGCCGTCACGATAAAAAATATGTGCAGGCTTTTTGCCTCCTATTGTTTTCCGATCCAATGTTTCTGCTGATATTTCATCTTTTAAAACAGCTAAATAGTAACGGTACTCATATTTTTCTGTACGAAAGAAAATTTCAAATTCTGTAGGCTCATCTTTAGATATACTATCAAATAAAAAAGGTTCTGCGACAACCTTTTGCTGCATAATAACTCGCTTTCTGGTACTTCCTAAATCATGAATCGGTCTCACCACTGTTGTAATAAGACAAGATAACGCTCGGATCAAATTCGTCTTTCCGCCGCCATTTGGTCCATAAATAACACTCACAGGCAAAAGATCACTACACTTATCTTTCACAATCAAATTATCTTTGAATTCCGGAATTGCAGTTGCCTGCAAATCAAAAACAGTTTCATCTCTATATGACTTAAAATTCTGAAACGAAAACTGACATAGCATTTTTATCGCCTCCTTTTTACAGCCAGTATAACACTATTTTTTCCATGTTTCAATTTTTATATTCAATTTCATAAAAAATATTTTTTATTTTTAATATAAAATTCGTATTTTAAGATTTTATTTTACTTCCTCAAACAAAATACGACAGAAGAGCTTCTTTTTCGCTCTCCTGTCGTATTTTATCTCTTTGTGCTCAACGCTATTTTCAAAACTCAAACACTGCCACTCCATATGGCTGCAGCGGATATGCGATCGAATACTTCTGACCATCGCATTCCTGCTTCACCGGCTTATATACCTTCGGACGCTCCACACCGTTTCCACCGTATTTTGGATCATCACTGTCCAAAATCAGCTTCAGCTGCTTTCTGCGCGGCACACCCACCCGGTAATCCGGACGTTCCATCGGCGTAAAGTTGCAGACAAACAACAGATTCTTCTTATTATCTCTGGAGTGTCTCACAAAACTGAAAATACTGCGGAAGGTATCGTCCTTATTGATCCATTCAAACCCTGCCGGATCCGTATCCAGTTCATACAGCGCCTTATTGTGTCTGTACAGATGAAGCAGATCACGGTACCAGTTCTGGATCTGCTGATGCGGTTCCTCTGCAAGCAGATACCAGTCAAGCTCCCGCTCTTCGCTCCACTCCCGAAGCTGCGCAACTCCTGTCCCATAAACAGCAGCTTTTTGCCCGGATGTCCCGTCATAAATGCATACGCCGCTTTCAGATTGGCAAACTTGTCAAAGCCAAGTCCCGGCATCTTATTGAGCATCGAGCACTTCAGATGAACCACTTCATCGTGGGACAGCACCAGGATATAATTCTCACTGTACGCATACTCCATGGAAAAGGTCATCTGATAATGCGCCCCTTTCCGGAACAGCGGATCTAATTTCATATATTCGGTAAAATCATGCATCCAGCCCATGTTCCACTTCAGACTGAATCCAAGACCGTCATCCTCCGGCGCACCTGTCACCTTCGGCCAACGCGGTAGATTCCTCTGCGATCATCATAGCACCTTGATTTCTTCCCAAGAACCACACTGTTCAAATGCTTGAAAAACGCGATCGCTTCCAGATTCTGATTGCCGCCGTACTGGTTCGGCACCCACTGCCCGTCCTGCTTTCCATAGTCCAGATACAGCATTGATGCCACCGCATCCACACGAAGCCCGTCCACATGATAATGCTCGATCCAGAATAATGCATTGGCGATCAGGAAATTCTGCACCTCCGGCTTGCTGTAGTCGAAAATCTTCGTCCCCCAGTCCGGGTGCTCGCCCTTTCTCGGATCTGCATATTCAAATGTCGGCGTTCCGTCAAAGTCCGCCAGCCCATGCGCATCCTTTGGAAAATGCGCCGGTACCCAGTCCAGGATCACGCCGATTCCATTCCTGTGCAGATAATTGATCATATAGGCAAAATCCTGCGGTGTCCCGTAACGGGAAGTCGGCGCATAATATCCTGTCACCTGATACCCCCAGGATCCGTCAAACGGGTGCTCCGCAATCCCCATCAGCTCCACATGGGTATACCCCATCTTCTTCACATAATCTGTAATCGAATGAGCAAATTCACGATAGGTATAAAATCCCTCATCCTCTGTGCCCGGATGACGCATCCAGGAGCCCATATGTACCTCATAGATCGCCAGCGGATTCTCCTTTTGATCCCACTTTTTCCGCTTCTGCAGCCACTGCTCGTCCGACCACTTCAAATTCGAAATATCGGTCACTCGGGAAGCCGTACCCGGACGCCGCTCCGCATAATTTGCAAACGGATCCGCCTTAAAAATCCGTTCTCCTGTCTGTGTCTCGATACAGAATTTATACAAATCCCCTTCCTGCGCTCCCGGCACAAAACAAGTGTAGATCCCAAGCGGCTCCTGACGATGCATCTCATTCGCCCCAAAATCCCATGCGTTAAATTCACCTACAACGGACACTCTCGCTGCATGCGGCGCCCATACTGCAAAATAGACACCTTCCTGCTTCTTCTGCACAGCCTTGTGTGCTCCCATCTTGCGGAAGATCTCATAGTGCGTGCCCTGTCCGAAAAGATACTGATCTAATTCTCCGATTTCATATGGCTGTAATTTCTTTTGTACGGTTTTCTGTCTTCCCATAATCCCACCTCACAGCTGCTGTTTTTTCGTATAGCTTCATTATACTTTATCTACTTTTAAAAAGAAAGTGAAAAACGACAGAATGCCGAAGAAATTCGTCTAACACGAAATTTCTTCGGCATATTGTACGAAAGATGTCGGATTTTGTCTATCCTTCTACTTTCGCAGCTTCCTCATACTTCTTATAGTATTTTCTATAGTATCCCCCGCTCTTACGCTCCACTTTATTCAGAACAACTCCCAGGATCGGGCATCCTGCTGTTTCCAGCTTTTCTTTTGCCTCAAGAGCCAGCTTTCTCTTTACCGCTCCAGATTCAATCATCATAATTGCAGCATCCGAGCATTTTGCCACAATTGCAGCATCTATAACCATTCCAACGGGAGCGCAGTCAATAAAAATATAATCATAAATGTCACGAAAAGAGTTCAATGTATCTTTAAACAGTTCTCCGGACAACAATTCTGTCGGATTTGGCGGAACCGGACCTGCAAATAAAATATGAAGTCTGGAACTCTCTGTCGCATACACTGCTTCTGATAGACTGCACTGTCCTGACAGATAATGAGACAGCCCTTTGTCTACAGAACCGCTTTCCAACATATTGACCATCACTGATTTTCTCATATCCGCATCAATTAAAAGAACGCGTTTCCCAAGTTCCGCAAGAGATTTTGCCAGCTGATAAGTAATCGTAGACTTTCCTTCTCCGGAGAAACTGCTTGTCATCACTATCACTTTTTTATCTACCCCGGAAAATTGAATATTGGTACGAAGTGTATTCAATTCTTCTGTCATTGCATACGACATTTCTCTTTTCTTTAAAGTTACTCGCTTCATTGATTTCTCCTTTTATCTTGCATTTTTTTACTCTTTTTAATAATCTTGGCTGGGTTTTTAATAAATATCTGTTCTGCCATCTGCTGTCCGTACTTCTTACTCACATACTCTGCACATGGGAGAAGATCCGGCTTCCGGTGCACCTGATCATGAGCATCGGAAGCAATGTAATGTACTTGTTTTTTTTGTATCATCTTGTGGCAAAATTGCTTCTGCCACCATCCGCTTTTTCCCAAAACATTCGCTGACGTAAGCTGTATCTGTGCCCCCATATGCACTAGTTCCTGCACAAGTGCCGGCGTCTTTGTCAGACATGGATATCGCTCCGCATGGGCTATGATCGGTCTGTATCCGGCAGCAAGAAGAGCGTAAACCTGATTCCGAATAATCTGATAATTATGACGTCCGGAAAATTCCACCAAAACATACTCTGTTCCAGCCATTGTGGGACGTAGTCCCTTCTTCAGATCCTCCACCATATGAGCATTCGTATGGTATTCACACCCCAGATATACTCGCATCCCGGAGCGTGATCTTCTGGTCATCTCATCAATTCTTTGAAACTGCCGCTCAACCTCTTTTTGCGGCGTCTCAAACATCCCCGCCCTGTAATGCGGTGTAACGATCACTGACTGTACCTGATTTCTATATTCTAACTGTAATATCTTCGCTGCATCATACAAATCCCGGGCTCCATCATCAACTCCCGGGACGATATGACAATGCATATCAATCAATCCCTGCATCGCTGACTGCCTTTCTTTTGAATGCCAATATTTTCCATAATAAAAAAGAAATCCTCTTCTGACCTGTTATGCAGAAGAGGATTAAACTTCTATGTGTGACTACGCTCTTTTCTTTCTGGATAATCCAACTGCGCCACAAGCTGCTACTACTGCAACTGCTCCAAACAATACAACCATAGAATGTTCTCCTGTCTGAGGAGATGTTGTAGAAGCGGATGTACTCTTATCCACAACAAACGCAACCGGTGATAAAGAATTAAATGTTGCTGTAATAGTTCCCTGTCCTGCTTTGGAATCTACAACTTCCCATGCTTTTTTCTCTGTATCATAGTGAAGTACAGCAACTTTTGTACTCGTTGTCACTCCTGGTACGTTAAATCTGATCGTCACCGGAAATACTGTTCCGTCCGCAACTGTAACATCTTTTACATCTACAACAGACATTGTATCTGTATATGCACTTCCCAAGAGTGCTTTCAGTGTCTCCGGTTTTCTGACATCTGCTACTGCACTCTGATACTCTGCCGGAACTTCTGCCAGGCTTGCTGTAATCGTATTTCCATTTCCATCCACACCATTATCTTTTGTATCAACTGTAACAACTCCGGATATATTTGTCGATGGTGCTGCAAATGCTGTCAAACTTACTGATAACGCCAATACCGCTGCTGCCGCAACGCTCACTAATCTTTTCAATCTCATGATGCTTTCCCCCTTGTCCTGTGGAATCTTTTTATACTTTTTTAGAATATCACTGAAATCTGGATTTGTAAACCCTTTTCCACAATTTCTTTGCAATCTGATATATTCCATATCCTGCCATCATTCCTGCCGCATTTGTAATCAGGTCATCCAGCTGAAACAGGCCTCTTCCCGTCAGCATCTGCAGCGTCTCGATCAGCAGACTCCCTGCGAATCCAAGCAGGAAGCTGCGCTTCCAGTTCCGCATCTGCTTCCACATCCAGGGACATAAAATCCCTGCCGGCAAAAACAATAATACATTTTCGATCAACTGGATCGCATAATCCGAAGATTCCTCCAGAAGACTGAAAAAAGTCAGATCCACCCGGTCTACAATTCCGGATTCCCGCGAAAACAATGTCAGATGTCCGACTACGACCACATAAATGATCATAAGACTGCTTTTTATAATAAAAGAGACTCTGCCATACTTCTTTCTGTTGTACAAGATCATGATAAGCAGAAACACTACTGCAGCTGCCAGCCCATAAGGAATATAAGCAAACGCATCTGCGACATCTCTTTCTACACTCCCTAAAATCGCTTTCATTCATATCCCCTATGATTCTACTTCTTTGTAAAAAATATTGACGATCATCTCCTGCAGACTGGCATCATCCACATGAAATTCGTCGTGTTCTTCTCCTGCCTGCACTTCTCCCGGAACTTTTAAAATCTCAGGATTCATGTCATACGACGCTACCTTTTCCAGCATATCCAGACTTAAATCTGTCGTAATATACGGCTGTCCCACCTGCCAGAACTGACGCAGCATGGAGTTGCCGCCATCTTCCGTAGATTTCACTTTCTCCAGAAGCGCCTGTACAAACTGAGTCTGCCGCTCCATACGCTGTTCATTACTTCCAAGAACAGATGTATCACGGCTTCGAATATATTTCTCTGTAAGCTCCCCATTCAGTGTTATCGTACTTCCCTGGACAAATACAGGATCGATCGCGGTGTAATCTTCCGGAACAGTCATCGTTACTCCGCCGATCTGATCCACGATCGGAACAATTCCTGACATATTCAGCGACAGATAATCATGAATCGGAATATCATAGAGCAGATTGGATACTGCCTCCCTGGTTAGCTGACAGCTTCTTTTTTCTCCGTCCCCATACGCATACTGGGTTGCGATCTGAGCCGTCTCGGTCGCCATATAGTCCCCATCAATACCGTAAATCTTCACATCCGCCATAGAATCTCTTGATATTTCCAAAAGCGTAGTTGTCTTTTTGTCTGTATCTAACACCAACAGGACCAGACAATCAGACTGGCCACTCCGCCCGGTGTTCTCCTTAACTGTCACTACTTCATTTTTATCCACTCCCATAAACAGCATGGTGCGCAGATCTGAATTATACTTATACTTTTTCCCCGTTGTATGTGATATAAGAAGAACCGTCCGTACTTTCAGGTTCTGCTGATACCTCTTCTTTTTCCTTATCCGCCTTTTTATTCTGCATCCCGGCATAAACCGCTCCTGCTGCCGCTATAACAGCGATCACTGCCAGAATGATGATCACAATTTTCGCTTTATCTTTAGTCTTCTTCACTGATCAACACTGCCTCCACTAAAAATCGTTTGTCATCCTGTCCCGTCATACAAGTACTAAGTGTCAGAATCCTGCTGTCTGTATTCACAGAAACATCATCCCGGATGACATTGCCCAGATTTCTGGAATTGTAAATAGAATCCAGAAATGCCTGTCTCTGATCTGCAAACGCATAGTCAAAACTATGAAGAATGTGTCTGTCATCATATACAACTGCCGCAAAAATCTGATATGTCAACTTCTTCTCCGGTGTATAGATCACCACATTCGGATGCTGCTGCATATACGACGCATCCGCATAGTTGTGCAGATTTTGAAACATACTTCCATCTTTCATGTCATGCCCGTAGATCACGGTATTAAAATCCGTAAATTCCTTCGTGTTCCAATTCTCTGTATAAATAGATCCCGGATATCCCTCCTGGCCTTCAATCGTATGATTCAGATAATACTCATTGTCCGTAGCACTCTGCGCAACGGGATAATTAATATTCGTCCCGTCAATCTGGATCCATGCATAAATATCCGGATTCTGAGCCTGAAGCTGTGCAAAATCAATCGGGATCTCCACATGTGACTCCTCTGTCTGTGGTTCCTCCTCTTTGCTCTCCTGTTTCACAACCTCTTTCTGAAGTTTCTTGTAAACCTTCTCATTTTTATTCTGCGTAACATAATAGTATCCGATATAAAACACACTTCCAATAATCACACAAATTAAAATACCAATCAGAATCTTTCTGGATTTTTTCATAGACTTTGCCCTTTCTTTAATATATGGAAAAAGAAGCAGTGCAAGTATGTTCTCCCCGGAACACCCTCCTGCAATGCCTCTCCTGTTCTATCTCTTATGCCTCTGATGATGCACGTCTTCTCTTCTTTTCCTTTGGAATTGATGCCAGTGTATTCAGCTGCAGATATCTTCTTACGTCCTCTTCCGACTTGATCGTATCATCCAGTAAGAATAATAGCGTAAATACTCCCACTGCAAGAACTGCTCCGATCAGTCCACCCATGATCATATTCTTCTTTACATTCGGACTGACTGGATAATTTGGCTTTTCTGCCTCTTCCACACTACTTGGCTTATCAATCACCATAACCTCTGAAATACGCTCTGCAACAGCATCTGCCGCCGCATTTGCAATATCTGCCGCAAGCTGTGCATCTGAATTCGTGGCAGTCATCCTCATCAAACTTGTTCCGGACGGATTCTCTATCGTGATCATCCCCTGCAGCTGCTCCACAGAGTAATTCAAATCTTTATACTTATAATCTGCTTTCAGCTTCTCCTCAATCTTGTTCATTACCGGACGGCTCTTCGCCAGTACAGAAAAGTCCGCAGTAAGCTGCTTGCTCAGTGTCAGATCCACACCGGACATACTCACCGAATTACCAAGAACATAAATCGTAGATGTCGCCTGATACTGTGGTGTGACAAACAACTTCGTATACCCTCCGACTGTCACAGCACCAATGACCAGACACAGAAGTATCACCCACGCTTTTTTCAATAATACATGAAATAATTCTATCAGATCGATCTCCATCTCATCATTTCTCATCTGTTCTTCCATCACTTATTCTCCCATAACCACATACTTTGACCTTAATCCGCTTTAGTATAACATATATTTTTTTATTCTGAAACCGTATTATTGAACAAATTTCCAGAAAAAATTCCAGAAAAAATTTCCATTATCATACATAAAAGCGTAATTTCCGAATATATTATAATCATATCCCAACGCAGAAAGGTCTTATATGGAACGACTTATCACAGGCGGCATTGCCTTACTTCTTATTATCGCAATTGAAATTATACTATACTGCAGACTCGTGCGCGCCTCAAAAAAAGAATATCATGACGATTCCCTTTAACACTCTCTCACAATCCGACACATTTCATCAAACTGATCTTCCATCTCCTGCACCAGTCTGAACTGTGTACGGGCACGGACCAGATTGTGCTCCGGATATGCGGTCTTGAAATACGTATCTCCCTGCAGAAAATCCATGAGGAACCGGATTCCGCATTCGAATGTCATCAGTCTTGCACCCCACGGAAGACTCTCTAACTCCTCCGGTGTCAGGACATCTCTTGCCATCTCCAGATACCCTTTCACATACAGTTCATACAGATTGATATCAAAATGGACCTTGTCCAGATCACGTTCATCTTCTTCCGCCGTAGATGCGCCAAAACGGATCGAATCTCCAAAATCATTGGCTGCCAGTCCCGGCATGATCGTATCCAGATCAATAATACACAATCCCTTTCCGGACTCTGCGTCAAATAAAATATTATTCAGTTTTGTATCATTGTGTGTCACACGCAGCGGCAGAACACCTGCTTCCATCCTGCTCATCAGAGCTCCGCAGTCTTTTTCTCTCGCCAGTGCAAATTCAATCTCCGAACGGCACAGACGGGCGCGGTTCTTCACATCTCGCTCTACGGCCTGTGCAAACGCTTCAAATCGTTTTACCGTGTCGTGGAAATTCGGGATCGTCTCATAAAGACTCTCTGCCGGATACTCACCCAGCTGCTTCAAAAAATGACCAAAGCTTCTGGCTGACTGGTAAAACTGCTCCGGACGCTCCACCATCTGATAGCACACAGAATTGGCGATAAAATTCGCACAGCGCCATGGCTGACCTTCATCATCCTCAAAATATGTCTCCCCGCTCTTCGTCTTGATGTAGGCCAGTGTCTCACGATCCGGATCTCCGCCTTCCCGACGGATCACATCCCGTAGAAACTCTGTCACTCCGAAAATATTCTCCATTACCTTACCAGGCTCTTTGAACACATTGATATTGATTCTCTGCAGTACGTATAATGGCTTCTCTGTGCCGTCTTCCATCGGCATATATACTGCGTACGTCTCATTGATGTGCCCTTCCCCGAACGGTTTTACATAACTGCACTGGGGACCGAATCCAAATGCATACAGTGCATCCTCAAGCGCTCTGCTGTCCACACCTTCGATCTTTCTTCTGGTAGAGAAGATTACTTCTCCTGCCTCTACCTTCTTCTCCTGCTCGATCGTACAGTTTGCTTTTACCACACTTCCAAGCCCCACATGCGCTCCGGCGCATACCAACGAATCATGATCCACAACTGCACCGCTGTTGACAAGCGCCGCCCGATCCACATGGGTATGCGTATTCACTACCGCGCGCTGCATAATAAAACATCCAGGTCCCAAAACCGCACTTGGACTCACAATTGCAGACGGATGCACAATCGATGGCACATCATATCCTGCCTCCAGCAATTTGTCTGTCCAGAATAATCTCGTATGATTATTCCCAAATGCCGCCACTGCCATCTTGTATTCTCCATACTTGGCCGTATAGTCGCAGCACTTTCCAACTACGTCCTTTCCAAACGCCGCATCGTCAAGAAATACGATCTCCTCATACCCCAGCTGGATCGCTGTTTCCTTCACCATCTGCCCGAAGCCACCTGCTCCGAGAATCAATAAACTTTTCATATGTCCCTCTCCTCGCTCTTTTATGATATTACGTTCAAATTCTTCCTTCCAATCCATGGTACTAATAGCATTCACATATTCCTTGGAAACCTCTTTGTTTGGAATACTCACTGATTCTAAGATTCCATCATAAGTCAAATATCCTAAATGCACCAATAAAGTCAGAATATCATCTCTGGTAGCAAAAGTAGTCATATCATTACTGAATGTTCCCGTATTAATCCGAATACTCTCTCCTGCCAGCATCCCGACTATCGCATCTTTCAAACCATCCATATTCATCTGAATATAAACTTTTAACGCCTCATAAGTTTCTGTCTGATTCCAATAAGTTCCGAATTTGTGGCGAAGCATTGCTTCCACAACAGATTTTGGACTGTACATAGAATAGCAAATATCTCTGTCCTGTTTGTGCGTAATCAAACCATACCCGTCATACCACGCCTTTGCTTCTTCAAAATCCATTCCATATTCCATGCAAAGATTTTTTACTTCATTTTCTGTAAAACCAAAATACGCAGCCAGCTCCCCCGGTTCTGTCATAGAATATTCCGTAAACATATTCAATGCCGAATGGGAACCATATTTCTTAATTGGCAAAATCCCCGTCATATAAGCAAATGCTACATTATCCTGATCTTTCAGCCACGCACGCAAAAAATCCAGATACTTTTTCTGGGCTTTCTGATCCTGCTGATACTCACGAAACAAACAATCCCATTCATCAATCAAGATTACAAAAGAACGTTTTGTATGAGAATACACATCCTGCATTGCAAAGACAAGATCCTCCTCCCGTACATATTCCGGATATTTCTGCTTTAAATCAGACAGAATTCTTCTTTGCATTAATGTAAGCATCCCTTCCACATCATCTGATCTGCTTAAAAATTCCTGCATATTAATCTTCGTAAACGCAAAATAGCGAGTACCTTGACATTTTTAGGCGGCTGCTTTGCAGCCACCAATATTTAAGCTTTGCGGATTCCTGCCGGAAGTTTTTCTGACCATGGCAGAAGATTTTCCAAAAAGGAACA
>ENA-OQBV01000180-OQBV01000180.1-human-gut-metagenome-genome-assembly--contig:-NODE-180-length-37907-cov-8.298465_pt1 | contig 37907 bp, 36 predicted proteins | sample MGYA00242750_ERZ504559 | MGnify/ENA primary metagenome ERZ504559 (study PRJEB26092, sample SAMD00036230) | human gut metagenome | host: Homo sapiens | study: EMG produced TPA metagenomics assembly of... | reverse complement strand
ACTTTCCAGGTCGCGATAGACGTGTAGAAAGCAAGTAACTTTATTAACCAACAGGGCAATGATCCGTTCCTAGCGGAACAGCGCTCCGCTCATGCGGAGCGAGTGCTCTGTTTTTGCGGAATATGCATCTCAATCAGTATGCAAGGAAAGCAAATGAAACCGGATACTGATAATTATCTTTGCATGAAGAGAATAAAACAGTTGTACATGGAATTATATAAAACAGAAAATATTGAGAAATTCAGAAGTATTATCATTCCTATTGAAAGAAATGCTGCGGCATGATAGAATGTCCATATAAACGGAAAATTAAATCTATAAATACGGATTTATAACATAACGGAGGAACACACATGATTATCAGTGAAAGAATTTTTTACATAATGGAGCAGAAGAACATGACCCAGCTGGAATTGTCAAGAAGAACGGGGATTGCAACTAGCAATATCAGTGACTGGAAAAAGAAAAAGACAAATCCAAAAGCAGACTGTCTGTTATCCATATGTGACGCATTGGACATTACACCGGAACAGCTTTTAACGGGTAAAGGAATTGATACGGAGTATAAAGATACAGATATGGATTATGAAGTTACCAGGTCGGACATTAGGATATTGAAGCAGATTCACAGTCTTGGAGATGATCAGTATAAAAGACTGATGGCGTATATGAAGGCATTGCAGAAACTGGAGCAGATGGAAAGCATGGTGGAGGAATAGCCTGTGAAGTCGCAATTGACCGAGCTCTTTGAGCGAAGGATGCTTCTTGTCCGAAGGGCAAGAAGATGGAATATACAAGGAATGCTAATAACAAGGGATGTGTGATTTCATAGCAACAGAATAGGAATCAGCAATTTATAGAAATTGTAACCGAATTGTGGGGAGGAAGAATGGAAGGAACAAAAGAATTGATTACTACGGGTGATATTCGTAGTAAGGTGTATATAATTCGTGGTCAACAGGTAATGTTAGACAAAGATTTAGCAGAACTTTATGGGTATGAAGTAAAACGATTAAATGAGCAGGTAAAGCGAAATATTAGCAGATTTCCAGAGGATTTTATGTTTCAGCTGAATAAAGAAGAAATACCAGAGAAATTTTCAAAGTCGCAAATTGCGGCTTTGAACGAAAAGAGCAATAGGCAGGGTTCCAATATTAAAAAAAATGCCGTTTGCGTTTACAGAACAGGGAATTTATATGCTTGCTACGGTACTTCGCGGAGAATTAGCTGAACAACAAAGTATTTTTATTATGCGCACATTTAGAGAAATGCGGCATTATATTAAACAGAATCAACAATTTGTAACAAGATCTGAAATGGAATTACTATCGTCTAAAGTTACTGAAATATCGGTGCAGACAGCGGGACTGATAGATAAACAGAAACAAACAGACCAAAAGGTTGATTTGATTCAAAAGAATGTTGAACAGTTGAGTGAAAATTTTATTTCAGAAAAAGATGTTAAAAATTTTGTTATTTATAAAGGCCAGAAGTTAGAAGCTGACATTGCTTACATAGAAATCTATCAACAGGCAAAGAAATCAATCTATGTTGTGGATGATTATATGAATGCGAAATCATTACAACATCTTTCACAGAAAGCCCATGGCGTGGAGGTTGTTTTATTCACAGAGAACGGAAAAGGTGGGAGAGGATTTCTCACAAACTCTTTAGTGACGGATTTTCAAAATGAATATCCACCGCTCAGGATTAAGCCTAATCCTGATTGTCACGACAGGTTAATTGTACTTGATTATGGTGAGAAAACAGAACTGGTTTACCATTGTGGAGCATCCAGTAAGGACGCAGGGAAGAAACTTTGTGCCATCAATCAGATTACAGAGACAGCAATCATTCATCCGGTAATAGACAGATTACATTCATTGCAGGATAAACAGATATAATTTAGCGGTCATGCTTTGACCGAAAAAATGACGTTATCCCTGTGGCAGGCGGTTTCAATATTTTGTGAAGAATAAAGTTTATTCATGTAAGCATGATATGTTCGAGTTATAATCATAAATGGTGCTAAGAGGAGTTGGAGGTGTAATAATATGGATGGTAAAAGAATCCAGAATTATTGGTCAAATGAGATGCAAGCCATGTTGGATACTTATAAACAATTTCAAATATTAATTCCAGCAGAAAATAGAAATGGAGCTGCCCATAACGGAGAAGATGGAAGATATGTAGAAACATTAATACGAGAATATCTGAAGAGATATTTACCCAAAGATTTGGAAGTTTTAACGGGATTTATTTTGAGACCAGCAGTAAAAACAGGATTGAAAAATAGAAGCAGGAAAAATGAAGTGGACAGTCATTCCACACAGTTAGATATATTAATATATGATAGTGCTAAATATCCTATTTTTCAGAGATTTGGAGAAAATGTTATAGTTCCACCAGAGGGCGTTGCAGGTATTATTTCTGTGAAAAAGAATTTACATGAAAATGACATAGTGCATGAAGCTCAAGCATTGAAGGCTGCGTCAAAATTATGTCGTTGTGTCGATGATAATGGTCAACATTTAAGAGGTCCATTTTTGGCTTTGGTGTCAATGGATGCATTTGAGAAAAAAGAGAAAACTACGGAACAATGGATTTTTGAAAAATTAGAAGGAGTTTATTCTAAGGAAGATGATTATTTTGATGATCTAATAGGATATATTGGTTCGTTTAATAAATGGAGCATTTTTAAAAGACGTCCTCAGGATGGAGAAGTTGGAGAATATATATTTTTTAATCACAGTGAGGAAGAAGCACACATGGGATTTCAGTTTTTGTTAACAGGAATTCTGAGTGTTTATTATGACAAGACTCGTAACTATATCTCAAGACCAGGATTTACAGCGTTTCCTTCACATAGGGCATGTGACAAAAAATTGGGTGATATAGAAGTTAGGGCGATTAGATGATTATTTGGTGGGGAGTATTCAAACGGGCTAAATATGTTACCCCACTTTGAAAACCCATTACATACTTTTGCTATGTAGTATAAAATCAAAGTTCAGAGGAATTGTGAGACGGTGTGCTTATTATTAAGATAGAATAAATTTGCACTATTTTAAGAATTTATATTATTTTGCTTTCTTTCTTTTCATTCCTTTTTCCCATGTGATTTAGATGGTATAATGTGCGTAAGCAATGAGCAGTGCCACATGAGAATAAAATAAAAAATGGCTGCTTGCAGACACTTTTTTGTTTTATTCTCATGTGCTAGGGTGGTGCTAGGTGCCAGTGGCACCTGTTTAGCACGGACCGAAGTGGAATGTAGATGCCTGTCAGTCCGGAAAATCTCTGATTTTCCGGACATGCATTGCGGAGTTTAATTAACACCACATGGGGAGAAGGATATATGATTCGGGTTTTGATCGTTGATGATGAATATATTATGCGGCAGGGATTAAAATATATGATCCACTGGGAGCAGGAAGGCTATGAAATTGTCGGGGAAGCGACCAATGGAAATGAAGCACTGCGGCTTACAGAAGAGTTAAAGCCGCATATTATCATCAGCGATATTGTGATGTCTGTGATGGATGGAGTTACATTTACGGAGATGGTGCATAAGATTTATCCGGATATTGCCATCATTATTTTAAGCGGATATGATAAGTTTGAATATGTGAAAAAAACGCTGACAAATGGTGCCATAGATTATATTTTGAAACCGACATTGAATGAGGAAGAACTGTTAAACGTATTAGAGAAAGCAGCGCAGAAAATTCCGTGTTATAAAAGGAAAGAAAAGAGTGAAGGAATCAATTATGCTGCGGAGATGGAGCGTTATCTGATCGGGATGTCACAGGAATTAGATGAGGTGGCTTTCAGCCAGATTTTTCCATATTCCCATTTTCATATTTTCGGGATGCGGATCAAAAATGAGAATGAGATTCCACCGAATGTATCTGAACTCCTGTATCAGAAAATAAAAAAGGATGTCGCTGATTTTGAAGCTGCCAATGGAATGGTCATGATCCTGCAGGAAGAACTGGTCATTGTAGTAATGTGTGCGAAACCGGCAACTGATGCGCAGATGATCCGTTTTTTTGAACAGATGACAGCGGAGTTAGCGGTACTTTCTGAATATATTCTTGGAGTGTGCAGCAGGGCGTTTGATGGAATGAGACTAATCAGGCAGTATTATCAGCAGGATATTTTAGCATATGCAGATAAGGTATTTTATTATAAAGACCTTAAATTTATTCTGGCAGATGAAATGACGGAAAAAGAAAAGATACCCGCTGTAAAATTTGATTTTTTTAAGTATAATAAATTTTTATCCATGAAGGAGTATGGGGAAGCACTGCGTCTGCTTGAGGAATATAATACAAAGGCATTGCAGAGTGAAATTGATATTGCATCGCTGAAAAACCAGATTAAAAACATGGTCTATTATTTATTAGATCAGCTTGATCTGACAGAAGAACAGAAAGATGCAGAGCGGTATGAGTATTTCAGGGAGATTTCGATGGCGCATTACGAGCAGGATTATAAAGAAGTGATGCGTCAGATATTGGAAAAAATCACTGCACAGATCGGAGTTACACAGAAAACTGTAGATGACAGGATTCCAAGGATGTTAGCTTTTATTGAAAAAAATTATGAGCAGGATTTAAGACTTGAGGATATGGCAGAAGAGTTTAATTTTAATTATCATTATCTTTCGGCGTATTTTCATCAGCATATGAAGGAAGGGTTCAGTGATTATCTAAATGAGATCCGGACGGCTAAAGCATGTGAGCTACTGGAGAATACAGATCTGTCAATTGCCCAGATCAGCGAAAAGGTAGGATATTCGGAGCACAGCTATTTTTGCAGGGTATTTAAAAAAGTTACGGGAAAGACACCGTCAGTCTATCGAAGGAAGAATCATGGATAAGATAAAAAGCCGTTTTAATAGTTTTTCAGGAAAGATCACACTGATCGTAATGCTTGGGATCAGCCTGATCGCCGTTACCGTCAGTTTTGTAGTGCTTGTTATGTCGAGGCAGGTTTTTACAAAAAATTACGGGGATTCCCAGGAAAAGGTTTTTGAACAGATCGAAAAAGAATTTAATGATTTTCATGATCATATCCAGAATGTTTTTGATGCGATAGATTCAAGCTGGGCATTCCGGCTTTATTTTAATGAAACGCCGGAACTCGATAATACGCAGACATTTCAGAATGTTTATCAGATGGAGCAGGATTTAGAGAAGAGTAAATCTGCAGATATGGAGCGGCTGAACATTCTTGTTGTTGGATATAATGGTAAACATTATCTGTCGCGAACGGAAAATATCTGCGTTACAGATCAGGAAATCTTACAATCAGAACCGGCCAAAAAAGCATTAAGTGATCCGGATGTCATCCATTATACTTACACTGGTCAGGCTTATACGACCACATCGAGAAATGCTGATACACTGATCATTTCAAAAGCCCTGTATTATCATGAAAGCAGGGAAGTTTATGCGATTGCTTTTGTGACGCTTACGATGGAGGAGTTAAAGCAGTATTACAATTATTTTGTATCAGATACAACGTCCTTTTATCTTGTGGATGACCATGAAATCGTTCTATGCAGCGACAGACCGGGCATCACAGGGACTCATTTACAGGAAGAATGGTTTGAAAAAATTAAAAATGCGGATGAACTGCGTATGGAATTAAAGCAGGACAGTACCGTGTATACTTTGATGAAACGGATACTGCCATATCAGAAGTGTGCGATTTATGCGCTGATCGATAATGATGTGGCGTTGCAGGATCTTTATAATATGCCGTTTCTGATCGCAAGCTGCAGTGCAATAGGAATCTTTATTCTGATGGCATGTCTGTTTTATACGCATAAGACCATGCGGCCGTTAGCAAAGCTGATCGGAAAAATGTCTGCGATCCGGGAAGGGAATTTTTCAGAATACATGACAGTGGAGGGAACTACGGAAGTGCAGGAGTTAGCTTCCACCTATAATTATATGTTAGATGATCTGAAACATTATGTGGATGAACTGGTGCAGACGCAGAAAAAGCAGAGACAGGCGGAGATCAGTGCATTGCAGATGCAGATCAATCCGCATTATATTTATAATACGCTTGCAAGCATCAAATGGCTGGTATATCAGAATGATACAGCAAAAACGGTACGGACGATCGATGCGTTTATCAGTCTTTTGCGTAATACGATCAGTAACTCGGATGAATTTATTCCGGTGAGACAGGAAATGATCAATATCCAGAATTATATCCTGATCAACCAGACGAGATATGGGGACAGTATACAGGTAGAATATTATGTTTCGAGAGTATGTGAGGAATATCTTCTGCCGAAAATGATCTTACAGCCTTTCATTGAAAATACATTTTTCCACGCGTATCCGGAAGGCAGATGCGGAACGATTCAGATCGTGGTAAAACAGAAAGAGGAAAAATTAGAGATCCAGATCATTGATGATGGTGTCGGAATGACGAAGGAAAAAGTTTTAAAAATTATGAATGAACCAACCGGAAAAGAGCATTATTCCGGAATCGGAGTCCACAATGTGCAGGAACGGTTAAAACTTCTATATGGAGACGACTATGGGATCAATATTTTCAGTGAAGAACAAAAGGGAACGACGGTGGTGATCGTTTTACCGGTGAGTTATAAGACGGGGACGGATGAAAAATGAAAAGAGCAGGATTTGGCATTATAATGGGCTTGATTTTAGCTATGTTATGTGGCTGCGGACAACGGCAGAGCGTGAGCGCAGAAAAGGAAACAGACAGGATCGTAATCTGGACATGGGATGATACTTTTAATGTAAAAGCTGCAAAACTTGCGGCGAAAGAATATAAAAAAACACATAAAGATATTCAGATCATAGTAGAGACAAAAGAGAGAGAAGAAATCTTAGCAGATACCAAAAACCTGATCGCATCCAAGATGTATCAGGAACTCCCCGATGTGATCATGATCGAAGATTATGATATCCAGGATGTGCTATCACAATACGAGGATGAGTTTGTAGATCTTACAGACAAAGTTGATTATGACAGATATACGGATTATAAAAGTAAGCTCTGTTCCAAGGGAGACAGATTTTATGGAATCCCATTTGACAGCGGAACAGCAGCACTTTTTTACAGGCTCGATATTTTAGAGCAGGCGGGTTATACCGAGGTAGATATGCAGGATCTTACCTGGGAACGATACATAGAGATCGGAGAGGATGTCTATCAAAAGCTCGGAATCCCGATGCTGACATTAGATCCGACAGATTCGCCACTGCTTCGTATCATCATGCAGAGTGGCGGGCACTGGTATGTGGATGAAAACAATCATGCGGATATTGAGGATAATGAGTATTTAAAAGCAGGACTTCACACATATCAGCAATTACTAAAAAGAAATGTCGGAGTGAGCGTCAATGGTTGGAATGAATTTATTTCTGCTTTTCAGAATGGAAGCGTTGCAAGTGTGATCAGTGGAGGCTGGATCGTTTCAAGCATAAAAAGTGTGGAGGAACAAAGCGGTCTCTGGAGAGTTGTGCCAATCCCGGTGTATGATGGAGAGATAAAGACGGTGGCGGCATCAAATGTCGGTGGAAGTGCATGGTATGTGTTGAAAAATGCAAAAAATCCGGATGCAGCAGTGGATTTTCTGGTGGAAATGTTTGAAAAAGACTCTGACTTTATGAATGAGCTGATCGGAGAAATTGGTCTGCTTCCGGCGGTAAAAGACATGTCAGGGTACGAAAATTATCTTGCAAAAGATGAGTTTTTCGGAGGTCAGCAGGTTACAAAGATTTTGACAGATCTGTCTGGGAATATTATAACTGTGAATTATGGAAGTAAAACATATGAGATAGAGGCGATCGTGGAAGATGAGTTTAATAATTCCCTGACGCAGGATGATCTGTCAGATTGTCTTTCGAATATACAGGTAAAAGCAGCAGCGGTGGTTCGTGAATGAACCGCCGTTTTTTGTTATGTAATTGGAAAATTTGTTGAAATTCCCGATTACATAACAAAACCTCCGGGCAGGATGTTTCAAAAAACAAATTAATGCAAATTTCTAAAAATAGTCCTACTGAATCAAATAACATCCCAAAATATGAAAAATTAAGGTAAAGATAGTCCTAAAGAAAATGGCTCTTATGATGGTATCATTTACCTGTAACAAAGATAAGCAGCCAGAAAGAAAAGCTTATCAAAATGTTTAATATGGAGGGTTACAGGATGAAAAAGAAAGTAATGACTATGGTATTAGCAGCGTCTATGCTGCTTGGAATGGCAGGATGCGGAAGTTCATCTGCAAATGACAGTGCAGCAGCAAATGGAAACACAGCAGGAGGGGATCAGGCTGTGGCAGGAACAGAGAAAAATGATGCGTCAGGTAATGCAGAAGGTGGTTCACAAGAGGGAACACTTACTGTCTGGTGCTGGGATTCATTTAACGTAGATGCAATGAAGGAAGCCGGAAAACTGTATCAGAAAGATCATCCGGATGTAAATATTAATGTGGTCGAGACAGTATCTTCCGATATCCAGACACTGGTTCAAACCTATGCAATGAGCGGTGAGCTGGATGCGCTTCCTGATATTTTCTTAATGGACGATCAGGTATTTGCAAAATATCTTCAGAATTACCCGGATGTGTTTGCAGACCTGACAGATTCCGGAATTGCGTTTGCTGACTTTGCAGAAGCAAAAGTTGCCAATTCCGTAAAAGATGGAAAAAATTATGGTGTTCCATATGACAGCAATACTGTCATTGCCTGCTATAGAAAAGATTACTTAGATCAGGCGGGATACACGATTGATGATCTGACAGATATCACCTGGGACAGATTTATTGAGATAGGAAAAGATGTATTAGATAAGACAGGTATGCCGATGCTTACCAATGTGCAGGGCGAGCCGGATTTATTAAATATGATTTTACAGTCTGCAGGAATTTCCGTATTCGATGAGGATGGAAAAATCTCTCTTGTAAATAATGACGGATTAAAAGAAGCCATGAATGTATATATGGATCTGATCAATGCAGGAATTTTACAGGAGCAGACAGACTGGTCAGGTTATCAGGGATCCATTAACAACGGTACCGTAGTTGGAACAATTAATGGTTCCTGGATCTGTGCAACGATCACGTCCACAGATCAGGCAGAGCAGGAAGGCAACTGGGCTGTTACCAATATGCCGAAATTAAATGATTATCCGGGTGCAACAAACTATTCTGCACAGGGCGGTTCTACCTGGGCTATTTCTTCTTCCAGCAAAAATTATGATCTGGCAGTAGATTTCTTTAAGACAACATGGGCAGGCAGTACGGAATTTTACGATAACATTCTTTCACAGTTAGGTGCGATCGCAACCTATCTTCCGGCAGCAGACAGTGATGCTTACAATCAGGTTTCTGATTACTTTGGCGGAGAGGCAATTTACTCTAAGATCGTATCTTACGGAAGCAATATTCCTACGATCAACAAAGGTATTTACTGGTCTGAGGAAAAAGAAGCGCTTGGAACAGCTTTGACAAACGTATTGAATGGTTCAAGTGATCTTGACAGTGCGATCGAAGAGGCACAGGCAACGATCGAGTTTAACATTGGTCAGTAAAAAAGTATAGATCAATCCTCCCTGTATTTATACTTTTTGAAAAATAATAAACTGCGCGCCTGGCGGGCAAAAGGGAAAGCTGCCGAAAAAGGATATCTTATGTGGCAGCTTTCTCTGTCAAAACAAATAGTTCAGGAATGGAGATCAGTGTGAAAAATATATTTTTCACACACAAGATTTGTGCTGACGCACAAACTTGAGATGCGCTGAAGAGCAGCGCAGAAATGGGGAATAATATGAAAGCGAAAAAAAGAGTCAGTTTATATAAAAAACAAAGTGTTACGGGATGGGCTTTCCTGCTGCCGGCGACATTGCTGATATTTGCAATGAATTTTTATCCAATGCTTCAGGCGTTTGTTCTGTCGTTTAAAACGGGTATTGGGAACAATCAGACATGGGGTGGTCTCAGCAATTATGCGAGATTGTTAAAAGACGGCGTGTTCCGTACTGCGATTACAAACAATTTCTTCTATCTGATCATTCAGGTGCCGGTAATGCTGATCCTTGCAATTTTTCTGGCATGTCTTTTAAATAAAAAGGAACTGCGGGGAAAAGGAATTTACCGGACAATGATTTTCCTGCCATGCTGTACAGCACTGGTATCTTATTCGATCATTTTTAAAACATTATTTGCCTATGATGGTTATATCAACACGGTTTTATTGAAATTAGGTCTGATTGGTGAACGCATCAACTGGCTTGGTGATGTTCATACGGCAAAAGCAATCATTATTCTGGCACTGATCTGGCGCTGGACCGGATATAATATGGTATTTTATTTAGCTGGACTTCAGAATATTGATGATTCCTTATATGAGGCAGCAAAAATTGACGGGGCAAGTCTGTTTGCAATTTTCAGAAAGATTACGATTCCGCTTCTTCGACCAACGATTTTACTTACAACAATTATGTCGATCAATGGTACATTACAGTTATTTGATGAGTCTGTCAATTTAACAGGCGGCGGTCCTGCAAACTCAACACTGACCATGTCCCATTACATATATAAAGCAAGTTTTGAATATAATCCACAATTCGGATACGCAGCGGCAATGTCGTATGTGATCTTTATTATGGTAGCAATATTATCCTTTGTTCAGATGAAAGTAGGTGACAAGCGATGAAAGGAAAATTTAAAAATGTAGGCATACATATCATATTGATCATAGCTTCGTTCATATCTGTATTTCCACTTTACTGGATGATCGCGGCTGCAACAAACAACAGTACAGACGTTCTTGGTGGAAAACTGAGTCTTGGAACAAATTTTATCCAGAATCTGATGAAACTGACTGAAATGCAGAATGTTTCAAGAGCGTTTTGTAATTCACTGTTTTATTCAACGATCCTTAGTGTATTATCTTTATTTATCTGCTCGATCGCAGGATATGGATTTGAGATTTACCATGATAAGGCAAAAGATACACTGATGAATATTTTGCTCCTTGCGATGATGGTTCCGTTTGCTGCAACGCTGATCCCATTATTCAAGTTATTTTCAGGAATGGGTTTATCAAGTACCTGGATCGCATATGTCCTGCCGACGATTTCCACGCCGTTTTTGATCATGTTGTTCCGGCAGAGTGCGAGATCATTTCCGATGGAAATCATTGAGGCGGCAAGAATTGATGGCTTAAGTGAATTTAAAATCTTCCTTACCATTTTTATGCCGACTATGAAATCCACCTATGCTGCAGCACTTACCGTAACTTTCATGAATGCATGGAACAATTACCTTTGGCCGAAAGTTATCATGATGTCAGATACATCACAGACGATGCCGATGTTAGTGGCAAATCTTTCCGTGGGTTACAGTATTGACTACGGCGTACTGATGCTTGGTGTGCTGATCTGTTCTTTGCCGACTGGAATTTTGTTCCTTGTGCTGCAGAAGAGTTTTGCAAATGGAATCGTGGGTGCGGTGAAAGGTTGATATTTTTGCGTAGAACCTGAAATTTTCCCCATGTGTCAAAGGATTCCTTGACCTTTAACGCACATATGACCGCAATCCACACTTCCTCGCATTAAGTCACAAACTGAATTAATATCCACCTGATTTTGAATTTTTCTATAGCAGATGTCTACTATAATAAAGTTATCAATCGATTATTTAAAATAAGGAGATGATATCAATTATTGTAGTGAATGATTTAAGATCAGCGCTTGAAGTGTTAAGACAGATGGATGGTCAACTGGTGGAGACTGATATTGAAGTGGACCCGGAAGCGGAGGCTTGCAGGGGTGTACAGGCATGTGGGAGCAGGCGGTACGGTCATGCGTCCGACGAAAATTGACGGACCGGCTATGATATTTAACAATATAAAAAATCATAAGGATGCGAGAGTGCTGATCGGTCTGCTTGCCAGCAGGGAACGTGTTGCGAAACTTATGGACTGCAGGAAAGAAGACTTGGAAAACTTTTGTGCAGGGCGGCTTTAAACCCGATCGAACCTGTTGTCTCAGAGGAAAAGGCACCATGTCAGGAAGTGATACATAAAGTAACGGATCCTGATTTTGATTTATTCAAATTATTCCCGGCACCGACGAACACTCCGGTGGACGCAGGTCCATATATCACAATGGGGATGTGCTACGCAACACACCCGGATACTGGATGCTCGGATGTGACGATCCACAGGATGTGCATTCAGTCAAAGGATGAATTATCCATATTTCTACAGCCGGGAAGCAGACATATCGGTGTGATGGCAGAAAGGGCGACAGAACTCGGTCAGCCGCTTCCGATTTCTATTTCGATCGGTGTTGATCCGGCGATAGAAGTTGGCTCCTGTTTTGAACCGCCAACCACACCGCTTGGGTATAACGAACTTTCGATTGCGGGTGCCATCAGAAAGACTCCGGTGGTACTGACACCATGTGTTTCCATAAAAGAAAATGCAATCGCAAATGCTGAATATGTGATTGAAGGGGAAATCCAGCCGGGGATCAGAGTGGTTGAGGATCAGAATACACATACAGGATATGCGATGCCAGAATTCCCAGGATATAATGGACTGGCAAGTCATGAGTGCTGGCGTATAAAGGTAAAGGCGGTTACGCATAGAAAGAATCCAATCATGCAGACGGTGATCGGACCAAGCGAAGAGCATGTGAATCTGGCGGGAATTCCAACAGAGGCCAGTATTTATAATATGCTTGAGAAGGCATTGCCGGGGAAGGTAACGAATGTTTATGCGCATCCGTCGGGCGGAGGAAAATATATGGCAGTTCTTCAGTGCAGAAAGACCGTGCATACGGATGAAGGAAAGCAGAGACAGGCAGCGCTGCTGGCGTTTAGCGCGTTTCCGGAGTTGAAACATGTGATCCTCGTAGATGAGGACGTGGATATTTTTGACACGCGCGATGTTCTGTGGGCAATGAATACGCGCTTTCAGGGAGATCGGGATATCATTACAATTCCAGGGGTAAGGTGTCATCCGCTTGACCCGAGTTCCGATCCGGCTTACAGCCAGAGCATTTCCGATAAGGGAATCAGCTGCAAGACGATTTTTGACTGTACAGTACCATTTGAACTGAAGTATAAATTTGCACGGGCGAAATTTATGGATATTGATGAGGAAAAGTGGAAGGACTTTATTTGATATGAAAAAAATTCTGGTAGGGATAAGTGGGGCATCCGGAGCTTCGATCGCGATCAGATTGCTGAAACGTCTGAGAGAGATGGCAGATGCCGAGACACATCTGATCATGACAAAAGGGGCAGAACTTACCATTGCCCAGGAAACGGATTGTACAGTAGAGCAGGTAAAGGCACTTGCAGATGTGGTGTATGATGTGTCTTCTCTTGGCGAATGTCCTGCGTCAGGGAGTTTTAAAATGGACGCAATGATCATTGTTCCATGTTCAATGAAAACAGCAGCGGGGATTGCTTCCGGTTACAGTGATAATCTGCTTCTGCGTGCAGCAGATGTGACGTTGAAAGAAGCAAGACAGTTAGTCCTTGTGGCAAGGGAATCGCCCCTTAGTCCGGTTCATCTCAGGAATCTTCATGAGCTGAGCTCCATGGGAGTCCGCATTGTGCCTCCAATGATCAGTTTTTATCAAAAATATACGACGATTGAAGAGTGGACGGATAATTTTGTGGAACGGTTGTTGGAAATATTGGGATTACATAATACAATGCAATCCTGGAGCGGAATGTAGAGGGACGCATCAGAGCAGGTGGTGTAAATTGATAAATTTGATTGAAAAACAGATTGTACTGTTAGACAGGAGTGTACAGGTATCCGTCTGCAGGACGGAATGTGGGATACAGGTGCTGATCGCAGGCGGGGACAGGCCACATATAGGCGCTGTGAGCATTGTAGATGAAAAATCTAATTTGATCTCGCATGTTTTTGAAGGACATAAGGATTATGTGATCAGTGACAGGTGGGCAGTTAAGCTGTATGAACATTTTTTAGTTCCGGTGGTGGTATCTGCTGGGATTCATTACGATGAAATTACGCCGGATGGGATAAAGACAGTGATTGAAGAAATGGAAAAACTGTTAGAAGAGGTAATGGCGTACGAATAAAAAAGGCGGAAAAGGTGTGATTCATCTTTTCTGCCTTTTTTGTGGGTCAGGATTTGAACAATTTATCGTTACATAAATTTACAAATAACTGTGCTGTTTTTGAAAGCGGTTTGTCGCAGCGGTAGCATAATGAAAGCTGCGATGAAATAACCGGCGTGATAGGAACAGCACACCAGGGAGCACCGGTTTGTTTTGGACCATTTTCAGGAAACTGAAGATGGGCGTCCATCAGCAGTGCAACACAGTTTTGGTTGGTTACCATATCTAAAATGGAATCAATTCTGTGACTGGTAAAAATGATATCTGGAATAAAACCTGCATTCTGGCATGCATCCATGGACATCTGGTACATCAGGGAACCTTCTTTTATAAAACAGAAACGATCATTTTTAAGTTGCTGCAGAGTAATAGACGGAGAAGATGCCAGAGGGTGGCTGAGTGGAATCAGTGCAACCAGATGGTCACTCATGTAAGGGATCCTCAAAATGTGATGGTCATTGAGGAAGTTTTTTTCAAAAGTAACTTTATCTTCACGGTTAAAGATCAGCTCACATTTTTCATTTTCCATATATGGCATTAAATTTACAGGATCATCTTCTGTAATCCGTACAGTAGTTTCTGGGTATAATTTCTGAAATTGTGAAAGAAACTGAGTGATGTGATACTGTGGCATAGAAGGAATCGTACCGATGGTGAGAAGACCATTTTCGATATTAAGCATTCTCTGGATGGCAGAAATTCCTTCAAATTCGGAACGGGTAACGGATTTTGCGTAAGGCAGAAAAATTTCTCCATAGTTTGTGAGTTCAACCCGCCTTGTGGTGCGTGTAAATAAAGCTACACCAAGATCATTCTCCAGACTTTTGATATGTTTTGATAACGTGGACTGGTTCATATAGAGCCGTTCGGAGGCTTCCCAAAAGTTTTTTGTTTCAGCAAGGACAATAAACTCCTTTAAATTCTCAGTATTCATGCATCCGTTCTCCTTTAAGTCTGTTTCTGACTTAATTCTATCGGAACCCGAATTGTTTGTCAACGCGGGGCAAAATATAATAGAAATATCAAAAAATATATCTTTTGGGAGGTAAATATGGAGAACAGAAAAAAAGTGCCGCTTAAAAATAAGCTGGCGTACGGTATTGGAACAGGCGGGGGAAATGTGTTCAGTCAGATCGCGGCGGCATTTCTTCTCAATTACTACACGGACACAGCACTGATAGGTGCAGGTGCCATTGCTACGATGTTTCTGGTGTGCAGGGTTTTTGATGGTATTACGAATCTGCTCATGGGTGGCATTGTGGATAAGACATCTACAAAACTAGGCAAAGCAAGACCATGGCTCATTGCTTCGGCGCCGCTTTCATTCTTGGGAATTGTTCTTTTGATGAATGTTCCAATGGGACTTGGAGAGAATGGAAAACTTGTATACGCTTACATTACATATATTTTCATGAGCTGTATTGTATACACTATTTATGGAATCTCCAATACAGCCCTTCTGCCACTCATGACACATGATAAGGACGATTCTACAATGCTTGCAACATTTTCTGCTCTGGGAAATAATATCATAGGTCTGATCGCAGGCTCCCTGATTACGCCGCTTGTATTAAATCTTGGGTGGAAGACATCAAGCATCATTTTAGGTTTTGCTGCGTGTGTCCTTATTCTGATTTCAGGATTGCTCAATAAAGAAATGGGCAATGATGAGGATGCAAAGAAAATGGCAGGCATTTCGATGAGCCAGCAGCTACCGGCAACTTTAAAGAATAAATATTTCTGGTTATTATTGCTGCTCGGCGCATTTTCACTTATTATGAATGCAAATGCGATTGGAGCACAGATTTACTACTGTAATATAGTTTTAGGAAAACCGATGTTTATGTCAGCCCTTATGACAGCAGGACAGCTTCCAGGTATTTTTATTCTGTTTCTTATGCCGGCCGTTTCAAAGAAATGGAATAAAAAGACGTTCCTGCTTATGGGAGCAGTACTGATCATTGTGGGATTTGTCATTACAGGTATTGCCGGTGGAAATACAACGCTTATCGTGATAGGAACCGTGATCCGCTCACTTGGTGTTGGACCGATCCTCTCAGCGGTATTTGCACTTGTCCCGGATGTAGTGCAATATGGAAACTGGAAATATGGTATCCGTTCCGAGGGACTTATTTCATCCGCACAGTCCATCGGTTCTAAAATTGGTATCGGTATTGGCAGTGCACTGACGGGCTGGATCCTTGCATCGGTAGGATATAACCCGGCGGCGGAGCCGACTGCAGCAGTGATCAATGCAGTAAAATTTGACTATACATGGATGGGGGCTATCCTCGGAGTTGTAATTCTTGTTATTGTATTATTACTTGATGTAGAAAAATATGCTGATCAGTATAATTCGTAAGGAAAGAGGTATGGGATAATATGTACGATTTAAAATTTGATCCGGAGAAATATGAGATAAAAACCTGTGAACTTCAAAACAGGAGTGTTACTTACAGGGCATTTGAAAATATCGTTTATTGTGCAAAGCCGGTAAGCAGTGTACAGAAATTAAATATTTATGTGCCGGAAGCGTATTATCAGGGAAAAACGATCAATGGATACGATTTAAAGACAGCACCGGTTTTTGCTCCGAATACAGTAGGAGGATATATGGAAGGTCCTGCAATGGAGGTTGGGATAGATCCGTTTAATCATAAACCTAATACAGCATTTGAAGCGCTGCTGCACGGATATGTAGTATTGTGTGCGGGGATCAGGGGACGTAATACCGGTATGGATTCCCAGGAATTTTTTGTGGGCGGTTCCGGAAAAGAGAATACTGGGAAAGAGGAAAAGTTGACAGGACGTGCACCTGCTATTATTGTTGATATGAAAGCTGCAATCAGATATATGAGATATAATGCGGACGTGATCCCGGGAGATGTGGAAAAGATCATTACAAATGGAACATCGGCAGGAGGTGCACTTTCTGCACTGGCTGGGGCTTCCGGTAATGCGAAGGAGTATGAGCCTTATCTAAATGCGATCGGTGCGGCAGATGAGAGAGATGATATCTTTGCTGCAAGCTGTTATTGTCCGATCCATAATCTTGAAAATGCAGATGCTGCGTATGAATGGCTCTTTCAGAAAGAATCCGTATTTCATATGATGAAATTCGAGATGAGTCCGGAAGGTCCGAAAATGATCCCTGTTGCAGGGGCACTGGATGAGGAGCAGAGAAAATTATCCAAAGAGCTGAAAGCAGAGTTTCCTGACTATGTAAACAGCCTGCATCTTAAGGATGATAATGGGAATGAACTTACTCTTGATAAAGAAGGTGAAGGTTCCTTTAAAGATTATGTAATGAGTTTTGTTCTTGCATCAGCCACAAAAGAGAGGGCAGATCTTGATTCACAAAACAAGTTAAAAGGACTTGCTGTTCCAGGAAGTGAGATTGCAGAACAAAATTATATCACCTATACCGGAAATGAGGCAACCGGTATAGACGCGGATGCGTATGTGGCAAAGATTACCCGAATGAAGCCGACACCGGCATTTGATTCATTGTCCTTAAACAGCCCGGAGAATGAGGAATTTGGCGATGAAAATGTATTTGCAAGACATTTTACCAGATTTTCGGCAGAACATTCTAAGGTTCATGGAGAGATGGCAGACGCGGATAGGATCCGCCTGCTCAATCCCACCTGGTTTATCGGAACCTGTGATACTACAAAGAACTGGCGGATCAGACATGGTGCATTTGACAGAGATACTTCGATTGCAATCCCTGTTATATTAGCTTCCATGCTCAAAAATAAACACTATAATGTTGATTTTGCCCTGCCATGGGGGCTGCCGCACAGCGGTGATTATGATCTGGAAGAATTGTTTGCATGGATCGACGGTCTGGAAAAATAAAGGTCTGCAATTCTGTTGCCAATTGATTAGAACATCGGTATAATCATAGGCAGAGAGGACGGAATATTTATGAATTTCATCTACAAAACAGCCACCCAACAGGATATAGACATTTTAGTTACCACCAGGATCAAAGTTTTAAGAGCCGCAAACAAATTAGCCGATCAGGTGGACATGTCCGAAGTTGCGGCACAGTCGAGAGACTATTATGAAAAAGCCTTAAAAGACGGCAGCCATACCGCAATACTGGTCTATGACAAAGACCAGATCATCGGCGCGGGCGGTATCAGTTATTTCAGGGTCATGCCGACCTATCACAACCCGACCGGAAGGAAAGCTTATATTATGAATATGTATACAAATCCGGCATACCGGCGAAAAGGGATTGCATACCAGACGCTGAATTTACTGGTGGCGGATGCAAAGAACAAAGGAATTGATGCGATTTCTTTGGAGGCGACCGAGATGGGACGCCCGCTGTATGAAAAATTCGGGTTTACCGGGATGAATGATGAAATGGAACTGAAAAAATCAGTTTAAGATTTGTTTATAAAAGACACCTTTTGTATTTACATTTAGACGTTATCATGATGTAATGAGTGAAAGTAATGAGACATGCTTACAGGAATGATAAATAACAAATGTAGAACAAAAGGTGTTTTTTATGACGATAAAACAGAGGATTTTCCGGACAAATTCACTTATGGTACTGTTTTCCCTTGTAATCCTGCTTTTGATCGGTTGAAGTATGATAAGTATTTTTAAAGACCGGTTTTTAGGGTGGTATAGTGATAATTCTAAAATATCAGAAAAGTATGTGGATGCGTATCAGAAGATAGAAAATATGGATTTTTCTGCAGGGGACTGGGAGCAGTACGCTAAGGCGGTGCAGCCATATGACTTTCATCTGATCGTCCGGGATGAAAATGGAAAAGAGCTTTAAGACTGGCGGTAAGCAGTTTTTCCGTGCTGTTTCCTGCTGGATGTAGTATTTTTATCAGCTTTTCCCAAACGTTCCTCAGGCATATTTTTGCGCAGAAAATCATAAGCCTCATTGATCTCCTGTGCAGTAAAATCATAGGTTCTGGTAGAAAATGCTTCCGTGTCAGGATGCACCCGGTGCATCAGCTGTCGGTATTTCTTTTTGATATCCGTAAGATCTGTTCCAGGGGTGATTCCCAGGATTTTGTACGCCATTGCTTTTGTCATAAATCGAGTATATCATAAAAGAGAAAAAGGTTGTGGGAAAAATTTAGACATATTAAAAACCACCTTTTGCCCCTAAATCTTCATGGAAAATCAGGAGGAATACACATGAGAATCATAATCGTAAGACATGGCGATCCAAATTACGAACTGGACACATTGACAAAAACCGGATGGAGGGAGGCAGAACTTGCAGCGGAATACCTGGCAAAACTGCAGATAAAGGCATTTTATGTATCACCATTGGGACGGGCACAGGATACCGCTGGATGCACCTTAAAAAAAATGAACCGGACGGCAGAGACACTAGACTGGCTCCGTGAGTTTGAAGCACACATTGACAGGCCGGATGTGAAAAATGAAAAGTCGATCTGCTGGGACTGGCTTCCACAGGACATGGAAAAGGATCTGGATCTTTATGACAGGGAGCGCTGGAATAAGACAGACATCATGCGAAAAGGAAATGTGGAAGAAGCTTACCGGTGGGTCTGCGATGGCCTGGATGCACTACTGAAAAAGCATGGTTATGAGCGGGATGATATGTATTACCGCGTGAATGAGCCAAATCATGACACGATCGTTCTGTTCTGTCATTTCGGGGTAGAGTGTGTGATGTTAAGCCATCTGTTAAATGTATCTCCAATGGTTTTGTGGCATGGGCTGTGTGCGGCGCCGAGCTCGATCACCAGTATTTATACGGAAGAGCGCAGAAAAGGGATCGCAGGTTTTCGTGTGAATGAATTTGGCAGCACGGCGCATCTGTATGTGGCAGGGGAAAAAACATCCTTTGCAGCGCGGTTTTGTGAGTGTTATGGGGACGGGGACAGACAGGATTAAAATTTTGAATAGCTATTGACAAAAACTTCCCCTTACTTTATCATCCACTTAACATATGGAAATAGTAGGAAATAAAACGGGGTGAGGTTTTTGTCTATTAAGAAAATTGCAAAGGAAGCGGGAGTTTCCACAGCGACAGTCTCGCGGGTGTTGAACAATCCCGGGTATAAATGTTCTTCGGAGGAATTGCGGGAGCGGATCTGGAAGATTGCCAGAGAACTCAATTATATGCCAAACGAAGCAGCGAGAAATCTAAAAAAGGGAATTACGGATACCAGTCAGAAAGTGTGGTATCTTGATGTGCTGATGACAAGAACGGGCAATCTTGAGACAGATCCGTTTTTCAGTGAGCTGCTGCGTGTCATTGAGAGTGAGATCCACAGGCAGGGATGCATACTGATGCATATTTTTCATCAGCCGTTGTTTTCGAATGACAGAAAATGCCGGACGGAAAATATTGATAAGGTCATTGCGCAGATGGAGCCGGATGGGGACATCCGCAGTGATGGACTGATCATCATTGGAAAATGCAATGACAATGTATTGAAAAAGTTATCGGCAAAATACCGGAGCATCGTCTCCGTCAACCGCAATTTAAAATGCCTGAATAAATATAAAAACCGCTATTACGTTCCATCCATTATTTCCAGTGACGATATTGAGGAGGCACAGTATACCAAACCGATGCTCACCACAGTGCGCCTTCCAAAGGAAGAGATGGGAAAGTTTGCTCTTTATCTTCTGATCGACCGCCTGGACGGCGGACATAAGGGAATCGTCCGGACGGAGTTAGAAGGAAAACTGATGATCCGGTAGAACTGTGCGTTAGTGGAGAATGCAAACCGGATGGAATATTATATCTGAGAGAAAACAGGTCATGAGCCTGTTTTTTTTTATGTTACCTAAAACTATCTGTGTAGCGAAAAAATTTACAATAAATTTACCAGACATTTACCATAAGGAGATTCCAGTAACAACAGGAGAAAGATAAAATAGCCATTGAACAAACAAAAGGAAAGGTAAAAAGGAGCCGGATAAAAAGGTAAGTTAAGGCTTCAAAAGGAGAAAATCCACAGTGGGATGTCGTGTGGATCGATTCCATGCAGGCAGGTGTGCTTGTATACCGCAAGATGTGTGGAGCGAGGCAGATGTAACAAAAACACAGAGAACTCTTTCTGTATGGTTTAAAACCGTCAGGAGGAGTTCTTTTTTATTTAAAGCTTGTAAACGTTTGCAGGAAAATAAAGATAATTGCAAAATTACGAATAAAAACATACATAAAAAAACGAAACAAACAGTGGAAAAATAAGGAAAATACCATCTGCCATGCAAACGATTACACAATCCGTCGTGGAATCGCATACAAAACTGGTATATAAATACATCAAGCAAGACATCGAAGCAGAAAACAATCACACAGCAAAAGGAAGAGTCGAGCAGATGGGAACGCCGACAGAGATTTATAAAAATCCGAAGACACCGTTTGTGGCGCAGTTTATCGGAGAATCAGCAGTTATTACGGATTATGACAGACTGAAAGGATTTCATCTGTATCCGGGATGCAGCAGGGCAATCATACGGCCGGAATTTGTAAAGGCGGTCAGATATGGAACAGAAAAGAGATACCAGAGCCTGTACGCGGAAGGTATCGTGGAACAGAAAAGTAGAGGTCATTGTATACCGTCTGTATGCGGTGGATGAGAAAGAAGCGCATCTGATACAGAATGAAGGATTCTAGGAAAATGAGATGTTTTATATATAGGAAAAAATTCTGTCCGGAGTGGCGGGCATTGTAAAGATAACGCAGGTTGTAGTTTTTGTTGGAAAACAGGGAGGATGAAAGATGAAGAAAGAAAAAAGAGTCATACAGGTAATTATAAAAAGTGGTCTGATCACATGGGTTCTGCTGCTTTTGATCTGGCAGACCGGTTCGTTATTTTACAGCGATGATTTTCTTCCGGGACCGGTTACCACATTTGCGGGAGCGGGAAAACTGGTGGCAAGCGGAGAGCTTTTCCGGGATATTTTAATCAGTATGCAGCGCGTGTTAAAAGGCTGGCTGCTTGGAGGGAATCGGATATCTGATCTACACATCAAGACTTTATTATAAGACAGACTGGATCTTTATCGGTATTTTTACACTCGGTATCATTGGTTTTTTAGCAGACAGGATTTTGCAGTTTGTGGGAAGAAAAGCATTGAAACGGTTTTGTGTGAGATAAAACCTTGACGTTTCCCGCAAATTGCGCTATAGTACTCTCTACTTTGCAAAAAACAGTGTAGAAATGGAGAGTACTATGACATTTTATCAGGAACTTCAGCTCAGTTCGACAGGTTCAAAACAGCTCATCAAAAATACAACAGACAAAAAAGAAAAGAGACGTCATATCTTAATCTATAACTTTAAGGTCTATCTGGTGATGGTATTCTGTGTGGCGGTTGTGACCTTATACAGTAAACTGACCGGATCGGAAAACAGTGTGGTCGGAGTGACCGTTCTTTTGGCAGTGCTGGTGCTGCGCCAGGCAGATTTTGGGATCAAAACCACGCATGGACTGCTATCAATCGCCGGTATTTTTGGAATACTGATCGCGGGACCAAGGCTTAGCAATATGCTTTCGCCCATCCCGGCATTCTTTGTAAACGTATTCTGTATCATGCTTCTGATGATCTTAGGATGTCACAATGTGATCATGTACAACCATTCTACGTTTGTACTCGGTTATCTGCTGTTACAGGGATATGACGTGAGCGGACATGCGTATCTGCTGCGCGTGGAGGGACTGCTTGCCGGAATGGTGATCTGTATGGCGATTTTCTATAAGAACCAGAAAAACAGACCATACCGGAGAACTTTTTTGGATCTGTTCCGGGAATTTGATCTTTCCTCTGCCAGAAACCGCTGGTATGTAAAACTGACTTTCATTGTTTCCTCTGCGATGCTTGTGATGTCTCTTCTGGGACTTCCAAGAGCGATGTGGGCGGGGATCGCCTGTATGTCAGTCTGCCTGCCGTTTACCGGTGACTGCATGGGAAGGGCAGAAAAAAGAGGTCTTTTTAATATCGTGGGAAGCCTTGTTTTTGTGGCATTATATCTGATCCTTCCGGAATCCATGTATCCGTATATCGGCATGATCGGAGGAATCGGAGTTGGTTATTCTGCCGGCTATGCATGGCAGACGGCGTTCAATACGTTTGGGGCGTTGTCGATCGCGGCAGGATTGTTTGGACTGCAGAATGCAGTGATTCTGCGTATCGGGGCAAACATTTTTGGAAGTGTGTATACTGTGATCTGCAATAAAGGTCTGGACCGGCTGGCACAGGTGGTGGAACAGCGGAAAAAAGTAACTGCATAGAGGGCACTCACAAAAAATAAAAATCAAAGAATGAATCAAAGAAAATCCCCGTATACTGGAACAAGGGCATCCGTATACGGGGATTTTAGTGTGCTATGCAAAAAATCAGTCAGCTTGCTGCCACGGGGCAGATCCTGCTTCTTCTGGGGACACATCTGTATTTTACATTTCGTCTGCGGTTTATCCAGCGTAAGATCCCATGTGGGATCAGGCTTAGTTTTTCCGGGAAAAATAATACTTCCTACTCGGCACTTGCGACAGCGTTGGCGGCGACGATCGGGACGGGAAATATTATCGGTATCTCCACGGCGATCGCAGTCGGTGGGGCAGGTGCGGTGTTCTGGTGCTGGATCACCGGTGTGCTTGGAATTGCAACCTGTTATGGAGAATGTTTTTTGTCCATGAAATACCGCAAAACGGAAAAAGACGGAAAGAGGATCGGCGGTCCGATGTATGTGTTGGAGAGAGGCATGCAGCAGAAAGGACTTGCGGTCTTATTTTCTGTGTTTACGATATTAGCGTCGCTTGGGATCGGCAGCAGTGTGCAGGCACATTCGATCAGTGCGGCGATAACGGAACAGATACCGGTATCGCCGCATATCATCGGCATGGCAGCGGGGGTGCTTGCGGGGAAGGTGATCATCGGTGGCAGCCGGCAGATTGGAAAAGTATGTACCTGGCTGGTTCCTGTGATGAGTGCATTTTATTTAGGCGGATGTATTTTTATCCTGATGAAAAATTATACGGTGATCCCGGAGGCAGTAAAAATGATCGTGACCTCTGCGTTTGTGCCGGAGGCTGCTGCAGGGGGGGTGGTTGGGACAACGGTGATGGCGGGGTTAAGAACCGGGATTTCCAGAGGGCTTTTTACAAATGAGGCGGGACTTGGCTCAATTCCAATGGCAGCGGCGACGGCGCAGCATGCCTCACCGCGGGATCAGGCTCTTGTCTCCATGACAGGGCCTTTTTGGGATACGGTCGTCATGTGTGCAATCACAGGAATTGCTTCGGTTTCAAGTATGATTGCCCATCCGGGCAATTATGCGGGGGTGCCGGGGGAGCGGATGTGTTTTGCCGTATTCCGGGAACTGCCGGTGTGGGGCGATGAGATGCTGTCGGTTTCATTGGTCTTGTTTGCGTTTGCGACGATCATCGGATGGAATGTCTATGGCGAGTGCGCCGTGCGGTATCTGTTTGGGGAAAAGGGTGTCCGCATTTACCAGGTCGTTTATATGATGTGCGTTTATTTCGGCGCAGTGATTACTCTTGATGTGGTGTGGGGCATTTCGGATTTGTTTAATTTTCTGATGGCAGTGCCAAATCTGATCTGTCTTTTGGGACTGCGCCGGGAAATTGAAATAAAAGATACAAAAAAGAAATATTAATGTTTACGATACTAGACAAAACAGAAGCCGAAAGATTATAATAGGCAGTATGGTGTGCAGACAGCACATGTAAATATTAATAAGGAAGAAAGAGGTAACCGTATGTACATAATACAGTTTATCAGAGGATTTTGTATGGCACTCGCAGACAGTGTCCCGGGAGTATCCGGTGGAACCGTGGCATTTCTGCTTGGGTTTTACGATCAGTTTATCGACTCGATCGATGATCTGATCACCGGAAATATGGAAAAAAAGAAAACAGCGTTTTTCTTTCTGATCAAGCTCGGTATCGGCTGGGTAACAGGAATGATCCTTGCGATTCTGATCCTTGCAAATGTTTTTGAATCTCATATTTATGCGATCAGTTCATTATTTATCGGATTTATAATTTTTGCAATTCCGATTGTAGTCCGTGAAGAATTGGACACACTAAAAGGGAAATATGCATATTGCCCGTTTGTACTGGTTGGGGCAGCCATCGTGTGTGCCATCACCTATTTTAATCCGGTTGGCGGCGGAAACAGTGTAAATCTGGAACATCTGACAGTCACAACAGGAATTTATGTATTCATAGCAGGCGCAGTTGCAATCTGCGCAATGGTGCTTCCTGGTATTTCCGGTTCCACACTGCTTTTAATTATGGGACTTTACCTGCCGATCGTGACGGCGATCAAGGATATCCTGCATTTAAACTTAAAAAGTTTTCCGACAGTATTCGTATTCGGATGTGGTGTGTTAGTCGGTATTTTCAGTATTGTAAAGCTGATCCGTAAGGCATTAGAGCGTTTTCGGGCGCAGATGATCTTTCTGATCGTCGGACTGATGCTTGGTTCTATTTATGCTGTGATCATGGGACCAACAACACTGGATACCCCACAGCCTGCAATGACGATCCACAATTTTTCCCATCCTGTTCTTTATTATCGGTGGGGTAGTGATCTTTGGTTTGCAGCAGATTGAAAAAAAGTTAAAAAATTAAAGCATTTGAGGGCAGTGTGAAAATAAGATTTTCACACTCAAGTTTGATGCTTACGCCCAAACTTGTCATGCGTAAAGTGCAGCGTAAAAATGGAGAATACTATGAAAAAGTTACTGGTTTATTTAAAAGACTATAAAAAGGAAAGTGTATTAGGTCCGCTTTTTAAACTGCTCGAGGCAACCTTTGAACTGATCGTGCCGCTGGTTATGGCGGCAATCATTGATACTGGTGTTGCGACCGGGGACAAGTCCTATATTATGAAAATGTGTATGGTGCTGGTACTGCTTGCAGTGATCGGTCTGACCTGCTCGATCACCGCACAGTATTTCGCGGCAAAGGCGGCAGTCGGGTTTGCAACAAAACTGCGCCATGCGCTGTTTGCACACATTGAGAGCCTCTCTTTTACAGAGATGGATACTGTTGGAACGGCAACACTGATCACGAGAATGACAAGTGATGTCAATCAGGTGCAGAACGGCGTGAACCTTGTGCTGCGTCTGTTTCTGCGTTCCCCGTTTATCGTGTTCGGCGCAATGGTCATGGCATTTACCATCGATGTCAAAGCGGCACTGGTGTTTGTCGTTACGATCCCGCTTCTTTCCATAATCGTATTCGGTATCATGCTGATCAGTATTCCGCTTTATAAAAAGGTACAGTCAGCGCTCGATAAGGTGCTTGGGATCACAAGAGAAAATTTAACAGGAAGCAGGGTGATCCGTGCTTTTAATAAGGAAGATGATGAAAAAGTACATTTTAATGAAAATAATGATCTTCTGACAAGGGCGCAGATTTATGTCGGAAAGATATCAGCACTAATGAATCCGCTTACCTATGTGATCATCAACGGTGCGATCGTGGTGCTTGTCTGGACCGGTGCAGTCCGTGTTGATAACGGATATATCACACAGGGTGAGGTGGTTGCGCTGATCAACTATATGTCACAGATCTTAGTGGAGTTAGTGAAGCTTGCAAACCTGATCATCAATATCAATAAATCCATTGCATGTGGAAACCGTATCCAGTCCATTTTTGAGATGCAGCCATCCATCACGGACGGATCAGGCCAGAAAGTGGATAAGGTGCAGACGGATACCGCTGACAGATCAGAAGAAGCAGAGTATGCCGTGGAATTTTCACATGTAGGATTAACCTATGCGGGTGCCGGAGACGAATCTTTAACGGATATTGATTTTAAGGTAAAAAAAGGCGAGACGATCGGTATCATCGGAGGAACCGGTTCCGGAAAATCTTCGGTAGTCAACCTGATCCCGCGGTTTTATGACGTGACGTCCGGTTTTATTAAAGTGGACGGAAAAGACGTCAAAGATTATCCGCTTGAGGAGCTGCGTGGAAAGATTGGTACGGTTTTACAGAAAGCCGTGTTGTTCCATGGAACGATCCGCGAGAACTTAAAATGGGGAAACCCGGATGCGACAGAAGAAGATCTGAACCGTGCCATCACAGTTGCGCAGGCAAAAGAGTTTATCGACAACAAAGAGGGCAGACTTGATTTTGAAATCGAACAGGGCGGAAAAAACCTTTCCGGCGGACAGCGCCAGCGTTTAACGATCGCACGTGCAGTCGTAAAGAAACCGGAGATACTCATTTTAGACGACAGTGCATCCGCACTTGATTTTGCAACGGATGCAGCTCTTCGAAAAGCCATCCGCGAAATGGAAGGAGAGACGACCGTCTTTATCGTTTCCCAGCGAGCTGCTTCAATCCAGCATGCAGACCGTATCGTTGTGCTTGATGATGGAAAGATCGTCGGACTTGGAACCAGCGAAGAGCTGTTAGAAAGCTGTGAGGTATATCAGGAAATCTACAACTCACAGTTTAAGAAACAGGAAGGAGGTAAGACGGCATGAAAAAAGTAGTGACAGACCAGCAGAAGACAACAGTAAAAAAAGTGCTTGATTACATCCGGAGATACTGGTTTTACCTTGGCTTATCGATCGTGCTTGCGGCAGTTACCGTGGCACTGACTCTTTATATCCCGATCTTAACAGGACGTGCAGTCGACCTGATCATCACGAAGGGACAGGTTGATTTTGCAGGAATCCTTGTGATCTTAGAGCGTATGGCAGTGGTGATTTTGCTCACGGCAGCCGCGCAGTGGATCATGAATGCATGCAACAATAAGATTACTTACAATGTGATCCGTGATATCCGGAAAGAAGCGTTTGAGCGGATCGAACATTTACCGCTTAAGTATATTGATTCCCATTCTTATGGAGAGGTGGTCAGCCGTGTCATCGCGGATGTTGATCAGTTTGCAGATGGTCTTCTGATGGGATTTACACAGTTTTTTACCGGAATCGTGACAATTTTCGGTACACTGATCTTTATGCTGACGATCAGTGTGAATATCACGGTTGCGGTCGTGGTCATCACACCGTTATCATTGTTTGTTGCAAGTTTTATTGCAAAAAAGACATTTTCCATGTTCAAACTGCAGTCTGAGACACGGGGCGAACAGACCGCTTTCATCGAAGAGATGGTTGGAAACCAGAAAGTCGTGCAGGCATTTTCACATGAGGATGAGGCGTTAGAGCAGTTCGACGAGATCAACGGAAGACTGCAGAAATATTCACTGCGCGCGATCTTCTTTTCAAGTATCACGAACCCGGCAACACGTTTTATCAACAGCCTTGTCTATGCGACAGTCGGTGTCATCGGTGCATTTCTTGCCATCAGAGGAAGCATTACAGTCGGACAGTTATCGAGTCTTTTAAGTTATGCGAACCAGTATACGAAGCCGTTTAACGAGATCTCCGGTGTCATCACCGAGCTGCAGAATGCACTTGCCTGTGCTGCCCGAGTGTTTGAACTGATCGAGGAGCCGGTCGAGAAGCCGGATGCAGAGAGTGCGAAAGTGTTAGAGAAAGCGGACGGAAGCGTAGAACTGTCCCATGTATATTTCTCTTATACGCCGGAACAGAAGCTGATCGAGGATTTCAACCTTTCCGTACAGCCGGGACAGCGCGTGGCAATCGTAGGGCCTACGGGCTGCGGTAAGACGACACTCATCAATCTTCTGATGCGTTTTTATGATGTGAACAGTGGAGAGATCCGTGTCAGCGGAACACCGATCGATGAAATGACCAGAAAGAGCCTCAGAAGCAATTATGGTATGGTATTGCAGGAAACGTGGTTAAGGAGTGGAACGATCCGTGAAAATATCACGATGGGAAAACCGGATGCCACGGAGGAAGAGATCATCGCAGCGGCAAAAGCATCCCATGCTCACAGCTTTATCAAGCGTCTGCCAAAAGGATATGATACCGTGATCTCGGAGGATGGCGGAAGTCTTTCGCAGGGACAGAAACAGCTCCTTTGTATCACGAGAGTCATGCTGTGTCTGCCGCCGATGCTGATCTTAGATGAGGCGACATCCTCGATTGATACGAGAACCGAGATCAAGATTCAGGAAGCATTTGCGCGTATGATGAAAGGACGTACCAGTTTCATCGTTGCACATCGTCTCTCCACGATCCGAGAAGCAGATATCATTCTTGTCATGCGGGATGGAAATATTGTGGAACAGGGAAAACATGAGGAACTGTTAGAGAAAAATGGATTTTATGCAAAACTGTATAACAGCCAGTTTGCAAAATAAAATGTAAGAAAAATAAGAACAGCCGTATTTTGAGGTGACCTGTGATCGTCAGATAATGAAGCAGCGGTCAGAATGCCTCAAAGTCCGGCTGTTTTTATGAAGTTTATTTGAAGGTGTTTCTAAGATCAGTAGATCATGCGGTTTCCGCTGATACATTCTGTGGTGGAAGTTTCTATGTAATGGAGAGCACCGTCTACGTCCCTTGCACGGACGAAATTATAAATGGATAAGGCACTCTGGTATAATTCCTCGATGCTGTATTTTATTGCATAGCGCACCCACAGGCTGCAAACAAGGTCGCGGAAAGAGGTAAAAAACAGCGGCAGAAGCATATTTCCACTGATAAAACTCAGTTCGTGGCTGAATTCAAAGATCGATGCAGCGGCATCCTCCGGGGTGGAGGAATTTTTTAATTTGTCCAGATAAAAGGTAAGTCCCTCGATTTCAGCGTCACTTGCTTTTTCAATCGTAAGGCGGGCTGCAAGGTTCATAAAAAGAATACGCACTTCGAGGATGGAACGGATCTCATCACTGCTTAAAGAACCGCCATTATATTTCATAATGGAAACTAAGGTGTCCATAGTTCCATTTCTGCGGTAATCTTCCACGAACGTACCGATCCGTGGTTTTACCACGACAAACCCCTTCTTTTCAAGTTCGGCGATACCGGAGTTGACGACGGCACGTGAAACCTGCATGGATGAGGCAAGTTCACGTTCGGATGGGAGTTTCGTGCCAATCGGAAGTCTGCCGGAAATGATCATATTTTCAAGTTCGGATATAAATAACTCTTTGAGTGATGGTGCATTTAATTTTTGAAATTCCATAAAATTTATACCTCTATTGTGTCAAAAATATTTGTGGTATGGTCACATACCACAAATAATTTTAGGGTTTCCCGGAAAAAAAATCAAGAAAATGTTGTCGAAAGTGTTCAAAAAAACATACAAAAAATGAGTGATAATTTTTGACAATTTATGACAAAATGCATATAATAGAACTATATCAGAAAGAAGAGAGAGAGGATTGCCGATGAGGTCTTTACAGTCTAAATTTCTGGCTTTGACGGTAGGATGTGTACTTCTTTCAGCGCTGGCACTTGGATATGTTGGTTTTCTATATACGCATAAACTTGTAAATGAGGATTCCGCACAGTTCATGAATCTGTTTTGCGAGGATAAGGCAGAGGAGATCAATGCAACGCTGACAAGTATTGAACAGTCCGTGAATATGATTCAGGATTATACAATAGAACAGTATAGCGAACTTGGAAAAAACGGGATGGACAAAGACAATACCGATGTGCTGGTGAAGAAAGTGCAGGAGGTTGCCTTACATACTGTGAAAAATACAGAAGGATCACGCGGAGTCTATATGAGAGTGAATCCGGAACTTGCTGGTCCCCAGACAGGATTTTTCTGGTACAAGGATGAAAATGGCGAAGTTACTGAAGATTCCCTTGTCGATTTTTCAAAATATGCACAGGATGATAAGGAGCATGTCGACTGGTATTATGAGGCACTCGAAAAAGAAGAGGCGTTCTGGATGGAGCCGTATGACAATAAGAATAAAAATGACTGGATTATTTCTTATGTGGTGCCGATATACAAGAATGAAGACTTTATCGGTGTTCTGGGCATGGATATTGATATGGCACTGCTGAAAGAAAAGGTGGATTCTGTACAGATTTATGAGAGCGGTTATGCTTTCCTTGCAGGAGCAGATTATGTAATTTATTATCACCGTGATTATCCGGAAGGACTTGATAAAGAAAATACACATGGAAAGATCAGAAAGGTCTTAAATTTACTGTACAAAAAAGGAACACAGGATAATCTTGTCGGTTATAATCTGGATGGCGTAAAGAAGAAAATGACCGCCAGACAGTTAGAAAACGGTATGTTTTTTGTTGTCACCGCACCGGCAAAGGAGATCAATGCGTCGAGTAACCGTATTATCCGATTGTTTTTGGTTTCAACGCTGTCTATCATCTTTATATCGGTTTTGATCACAATCCATGTTACCAGGGAAATGACGCGTCCGCTCAAAGAACTTACGGAAGCTGCACAGAAGGTTGCCGGTGGTAATCTTGAGGTCAATATCGACTGTGAATCCAAAGATGAGGTTGGTGTACTTGCAGACAGCGTGCAACAGATGGTAAATCACCTGCGGCATTACATTGACTATGTGAATGAGCAGGCGTATACGGATGCCCTGACAGGCGTTGCCAATAAAGCTGCATATAAAGAGTATGTGGATAAGTTAGATAAACGTGCGGCTGATGAGAAGATCAAATATGCAGTTGTAGTCATGGATATCAATAACCTTAAAAAGATCAATGACAATTTTGGACATGAATTCGGTGACATGCTGATCAGGGATGCAAGCAGACTGATACAAAAGGGATTTAAAGACCATATCGTATACCGCATCGGAGGAGACGAATTTGTGATCATCATCGAACAGGCCGAAAAGGCAATATGTGATGAGTTGCTGAGAAATTTTGATGATGGCATTGTGGTTTTCAATAAAAACAATACAAAGTATGAACAGAAAATACAGATTGCGCGGGGAATCGCATTTTATGAGCCGGACTGCATAGATTCTTTTGCATCCGTATTCCGTGAAGCAGATCATGCAATGTATGAGAATAAGGTTATGCAGAAATCAATGCAGACTGCGCCGCCTGCTGCGGGACAGTCTTAGGTACTAAAAACAGATGGAGGATAAAAAAATGAGCGATGATAAAAAGATGGCATGGAAAAAACTGCTAAGCGTTTTTGGTGTGTTTTTCCTGATTATGGCAGTATGGCAGATTGTTGTACTTGAGCTGTTGAAAAATGGAGTGATCGGCACAATGGTTGCGATGATACTGATCTGTGCTGCAACAGTAATCATTTTCGGGTTAGTGTTTGCATTAATCAGGACACTTTTGGATGTTTTCAGACAGCTTATGGGCGAAGGCACAGAGGCAGGAGGTTCCGGTGGTGTTGCAGAGAAGGCAAATAAACTTGCGGAGAAAGATGGTGAGATCGGACAGCTTGTGCGTACATTTCAGGAGTCGATTACTTCATTTTCACAGGTTGTACTTGGCATTAAAAAGGCGACGAAGGAGCTTGGTGAGGTTTCGGAGGATTTCAAACATATCTTTAAGAGTATGACAACTTCTCTGGAACAGACCGAGCAGGCAGTTACCACCATTACCGATAATACAATATCCCAGGCAGATCATACCGTTGATATGAAAGAGAAGATCGACGCTATCAGCAGAACGATTGATGAAATTGCTGAAAATGTTTCGATGTTAGCACAGAGTGCAGAGCATATGAAAGAGAGCAACAAAGCAGCAGAAGCAATCATGGAGGAACTTGTAAATATCAGCAAAGAGAGCGGCATTGCGATTGAAAATGTAAGACAGCAGACAGATCTGACCAACCAGTCAGCGCAGGAGATCCGTACGGCAACAGAGATCATAGCCGGAATTTCTAATCAGACAAACCTTCTTGCATTGAATGCAAGCATTGAGGCTGCAAGAGCAGGGGAACATGGAAGAGGATTTGCAGTTGTTGCGGAAGAGATCCGTACGTTAGCAGATCAGTCAAGAGAATCAACAGAGCAGATCAACCAGATTGTCAATACATTGATTGACAATTCAAATATCAGTGTAGAGATCACGCAGAAGGTATCAGAAGCGTTTGTAAAACAGAATGAAAAGATTCATGATACAGAAGAGATTTTCCGTTCACTGAATGAGGAAATCAAGAATACAAGCGATGCGGTAGATGGAATCAGTGAAGAAGTAAGTGCGTTAGATGATCATAAGACTGTGATCGAGAGTGGAATCACATCTCTGACAGAGTTTGCGGAGCAGAATGCTGACAGCGCCAAAGTAACGACCGAGAATATGGAAGAATTCCAGCAGATCGTTGACCAGTGCAATCAGGCGACAGAGCGGATTGTGACAGTATCAGATGAGCTGGTAGGTTACCTCGGAAAAGTAAACGCAAATGTAAAAGATAAAATAGGTGGACGTAATTAAAAAATAAATCGGAAATGGAGAAAAGAGTACCGCATGAGCAATTGTGCGGTATTTTTCAATACTATGAGAACAGAACAGAAAACATCAGTAAAAAACAGCATAGGAAGACTTGTCTTTGTCGGAATCAGTGTCTTGCTTCAGGTGATATGGATCATCAACCTTTTCTTATGGCTGAACCGTTATTCAGCGGCAATTTCCCTTTTTTCCACGCTGATCGCAGTCTCAGTTGTCTTTGCAATATACGGAACGCATGGAAATATGGCATTTAAAGTGCCATGGATGCTTCTGATTGCAGCTTTTCCGATTTTTGGATTGTGTGTGTTTCTGTTATTCGGGCGTTCGAATCTGACGAGGAGCATGAAAAAATGTTATGAATTGATCGATGAGGAACTTTTTCCTTTTTTAAACGGTGATGATGAGGTCATAAAAGAACTGCAGGAAAAAGATTTGTCGATTGCAAATCAGTCGGATTATATCTGGAAATACGGGCATTATCCGGTATATCATAACACGGATGTAGCATTTTATGCGGATGCGTCACAGGGGCTGGAGGCACAGCTTGCAGAACTGAAAAAAGCAGAACATTTTATTTTTATGGAGTACCATGCAATCGAGCAGGCGGAATCGTTTGAGCGGATTTTAAACGTTTTGAAAGACAGAGCTGCACATGGTGTGGAGGTACGTATTTTTTATGATGATGTCGGAAGTATCGGTTTTATCAATCATGATTTCCGTAAACGCATGGAAGAAAATGACATTGCATGCCGTGTATTCAATCCGATTATTCCGGTATTGTCCGTATTTATGAATAACCGGGATCACAGAAAGATCACGGTCATCGATGGAAAGGTGGGATTTACAGGGGGATATAACCTTGCAAATGAGTATTTTAACATTACCCACCCGTACGGACACTGGAAGGATACCGGTATCCGCTTAGAGGGGGATGCGGTAAAAAGCCTTACTGTCATGTTTCTTGAAATGTGGAATGCCGTGAAAAAAACAGATCAGGATTATCAGAAGTATCTGCCAGAGACAGATTATCAGGCGAAACAGGATGGTTTTATCCAGCCGTATGCGGACAGTCCGTTAGATGACGAGCACGTCGGAGAGAGTGTTTATATGAATCTCATTGCACATGCAAAAAAGGAGATTTATTTCACAACCCCGTATCTGATCATCACAGATGAGATGAACCGGGCACTGGGACTTGCAGCAAAACGCGGGGTGGATGTGCGGATCGTCACACCGGGAATCCCGGATAAAAAACTGATCTACAAAGTGACACGTTCTTATTATGCAGGACTGGTGCGACAGGGGGTGCGTATTTATGAATACACACCTGGATTTATTCATGCAAAACAGTGTGTCTGCGACGGGGAAGCGGCAACCTGTGGCACGATCAATATGGATTATCGCAGTTTGTATCTTCATTTTGAAAATGGGGCTTTTTTGTACAACTGTGATGCGGTGAAGGAAATGCGGAAGGATTTTGAACATATTTTTGCCGAGAGTACGGAAGTGACAGAAAAATATAAGAGCGGGCGATCCGCTGTTTTGCGTGGAACCCAGTGCCTTCTGCGGTTGTTTGCACCTTTGATGTAAAAAACGCACTTTCTATTATTCATGACAATAGAATGTTCGCAGAGTGTGCATTCTATTGTATGAAATCTTCACAGAAGTTTAAATAAATTTTTGGTAAAAGTATGGTAAAATAGTAATTAGAAGGTAACCGGTCAGGAGAAGCCGTTACAAAATAATGTTTCTAAGGAGAAAGTCAAATGGAGTACATGGATATTGAAACAGTCAAGGAACTGGATCATGTTTTTGGGGACATTGAGGAGTTACAGAAGTTTCGCTGTCTGATGATGCAGTACGAATGTGCGATGTTAGAGGTAAAGACAAAGCTGGATGTATTAAATACAGAGCTGTCGGTCCAGAACAGCAGAAACCCGATCGAGTCGATAAAATGCAGGATCAAGGAACCGGACAGTATCATGAAGAAAATGAAGCGTCAGGAGATCCCGTTTTCGGTGGACAACATTGAAAAAAATTTAAATGATATCGCAGGTGTCCGCGTTATCTGCTCTTTTCCGGATGATATTTATACATTAGCGGATTATCTGGAAAAGCAGGATGACATCAAACTCATCAAGAAAAAAGATTACATCAGCCATCCGAAGCCGAATGGCTACCGCAGCCTTCATTTGATTCTTGAAGTGCCGATTTTTCTGACCAACGAGAAAAAGATGATGCGCGTGGAAGTGCAGTTCCGTACCATTGCAATGGATTTCTGGGCGAGCTTGGAGCACAAGTTAAAATACAAAAAAGATATAGACAATGCACAGGTCATTTCACAGGATCTCTGCTTCTGTGCGGAGCTGATCTCACAGTTAGACGGCAGGATGCAGCAGATCAGGGAGCGGCTGGAGGAGAAGAAAGATGATACACAAGCCAATATTACCGGGGTTTGATTCAGACCCCGGATGATGAGAAAGTCGATTTAAAGAAACTGCCGGTGCAAAGGGAATCCAGGTGCTATGGAGTGAGCCGGTTTAAACAGATCAGTCCTGAAACTCCCTGTAATGTTTCAAAAACAGATCCGCAAGATTTCCCTGAAGCGTTACCCCAAGATCGGTCAGGGTAGCGGAGAGTGCTTCTAAAGCAGGAACCATATGTTCTAATCTTGCATTTTCGCCCATGTGTCCGATACGGATCACTTTTCCGGACAATTCATCAAAGGAGCCGGCAAGCATAATGTTATATTTTGTGCGCATCTCATCTAAGATGGATTTTGCATCGGTACATTCCGGGATATCAAAAACCGTTACGGTGTTTGAGTAACCGCTCTGCAGATGAAGTTTTAATCCTGCTTCTTTGACGGCTGCCCTGGTGGCGGAACCGATCCTTGCATGACGCTCATACAGGGTTTTATCGCCGGCGATCAGGTTAAATGCAGCGCGCAGACCGTAGATATCGCTGATCGGCATGGTGTAAGGAAACCATTTCTTCTCATAGTAACCGTCGAAAGCCATCAGATTTGCATAGAAAGATGCAATCGGGGTTTTGCGGTTTTTCATTTTTTCTTTTGCATCATCACTCACCACAACAAAAGTAAGACCAGGAGGTGCAGAGACTGCTTTCTGGGAACCGCCGCAGAGAAGATCGATCTGAAAGTCATCGACGCAGACTCTCTCGCCAAACATACCGGAAACAGAGTCAACGATCGTTAAAATGCCATACTGTTTGAGCAGCGGACAGATTCTGCTGATATCATTTAACATCCCGCTCGGTGTGTCACAGTGGACAACGGTGGCGTAAGCGTAGTCGTGATGATCTTTTAAGTATTCCGCGAGTGCGTCCACATCCAAAGTGTTCTCGTAATCGGCATGGTAAAGTTCCGGGATGCCGCCGTACATGCTGACAAAGTCGGCAAATCCTTTACCGTAGATACCGTTATCGATGACAAGTACTTTATCGCCCGGCTCTGTCAGGGAAGCGCAGGCAGCTTCCAGTCCTAAAATTCCTTCCCCGTCTAAGATCAGCGTCTCATTTTTCGTGCCAAGAAGGCTGCTGATCAGCTCGCAGGTCTCTTTGTAAAAATCATAAAATTCTTCATCCAGATCAGGATTTGTGCAGGCAAAACTGCGCGCACGCCTTACTGTTTCCGGCACCTGTGTCGGTCCGGGAGTCATGATCTTGTACATAATAATCTCCATTCTTATCCGTTTTTCAATGAAAACAACGTTTTCATTTGCATCTCAAGTTTGTGCGCAAGCACAAATCTTGCGTGTGAAAAATCTCATTTTTCACACGAATCCTCTTTTCTGAAAAATAAATTATTTAAAAATGATTTTGTTTGCTGCTTTGCGAAGCGGCTCGATAACGATCAGAACCACAACGGCTGCAACACCGATCTGTACCAGATTTCCAGGAATGGAAGTAAACGGTGCGATCCAGTTCCCATAAATAATTCCTTCCGCGATATAGTAGCCGACTACTTTGATCACGCAGGCAGCAACGATTGCAAGTGCGTCAAAGCCAAGACCGTGATGCTTTTCTGTAATTGCGCCGACTACATAACCCATGATGGCTACAATCACAAAAGTGAAAGGTGCCCATGCAGTCCAGCCGGAGAGCAGATCAAAAAGTCCCATGCCAATGCCGCCGGCGAGTGCACCGCTTTTTTTTGGCCAAATAAAATCGCACAGATGAAAAGTGGAACGTTGCCAAGGTGGATCAGTCCGCCGTTTGCGGTGATCGGAAGTCTGACATTGACGAATGCGGTAAATACATAGGTCAGTGCGATGAAAAGTGCCGTGATAGTCAGAAACTGTACCTGACCGATTGAATTTTCTGCTTTTGCAGCTGTTGTAGATGTTGTGCTCATATTCTTTTCTCCTCATTTGTTTCGTATGACCGATTTTTAACAGTCATTTGTTTATGCCTATCTTAAACGCA
>ENA-OQBV01000178-OQBV01000178.1-human-gut-metagenome-genome-assembly--contig:-NODE-178-length-38208-cov-5.730522_pt1 | contig 38208 bp, 30 predicted proteins | sample MGYA00242750_ERZ504559 | MGnify/ENA primary metagenome ERZ504559 (study PRJEB26092, sample SAMD00036230) | human gut metagenome | host: Homo sapiens | study: EMG produced TPA metagenomics assembly of... | reverse complement strand
CTCATGCAACTTACCCAGCCAAAAACCGGCCATGAAAGGCACTCCGAAAACAACCACAACAAGCAGGATGATCCATCCGGTTATCTGCCCGACCAATCCGGGCAAGGCATCCACCAGGTGTCCGGAGGGAATCATCGGCCATCCCCCGTATTTCCTCCAGGATACTTTTCCGTTCCTCCGATATATACTGTTGCATTTCTTTCCGCTGATAATCGACATTATTGAAAGTTTCGTCTACTATCAGGGTCATCAGTTCCATAATCTCTTGCGCCTGCTGTCCGAGTGAATCCAACATGCAGTCTGATATTTCCGGAAGATGCTCCATGACCGAGACCATCCGGTCGAAATTATGCTCCATCTCGTCCAAACGGTAATTCAACTTGCCGTATATGCTGTCCTTCTCCAGCCGGTATTCCCATATCTCCTTGCCATATGACAGATCTTTTGATACTTGGCCGGCATATCTTTCCACTCTATCACCCGCATCAGCTATGACTTCCGATACGGATCCCACGGAACGTTTGTAATCCTCCCCCTTCTCTTTCAGAAACTCTATCCATTCCGAAGAGGGATTCGACAGGTATGACGGGGTGTCCGGTGTAAAAGCCATGCTGTGCAGCTCCACAAATTCGTTCATCAGGGCAAACCTTTCCTTATCCATCACTTCTGCCAATTGGCAGCGATACTGTTTTTCGAGCTTGTCGACCGTATTGCGGGCGATGGCTGTCCGGTTGCCGAACAGGACCGAATCGGGCAGCACCTTCAAAGTCTTGTCCAGATTCCTGCAAAGTACCCAAGTCTCGACGGCTGAGAGTTCCGGCACGGATTTGAGGGCAGCAGACGTGATAGCACGGGTTGCCTCAAGTTTCCAGCGTACCGCATGTATCTTGGCTGTAGGGTCGTCTGTCCCTTTAATGATTGAGTCCGCAGCCAGGATGACCTGCGATTGGAATGTATGGTAAAACCCTCGCGTCGTCATCCGTATGTCGTTTTCCTTTTCTGTCAGTGGTTCCCCGGTTGAGACAGATACCTTCAGTAGCGAACATCCGGTAAATCCGATGGTGATGCTGCTGATTATGAACAGTGTATATATCCTTTTCATTATTGGCTTCATTCTTGATATTGAAGGCGCTTAAAGTGTGCCTGACCGCTTACAAGGATTCAAAATTATACCATTCCTTTGATTTGACAAAAGCATTTTTCCCGTTTAGCTACTTTTTGAGACCTGTCCAGATGCCATAATCCGCCATCCGTCATCCGAAAATCAGGGTTCATGCACCGTATTTCCGCCTTGGATAAATTATATCGGAAAATACATTTTTTATTCTCTACTTTTGCCGTTGTTTAATTTGAATATACACATGAGGATAAGTACATTTTTATGGATGTCCGCAGTACTTGCACTGCTGGCTTCTTGCACCGGAAAAAAAGAACAGTCCGGAACGGGAATTATTGTCAAGACAGAGAAAACAGTCCGGTATTCCGGTGGAGACGAAAAGGAGTATGCCTTTATTTCCAACCCTTATCGAACATCGGAACTCTCATTTAGGGTAGGCGGGCCGATAGAGCGCTTTGAGGTGTATGCCGGTAATTATTACCCGCAAGGGAGTGTCATTGCCGAGATAGACCCCCGTGACTTCCGCATACGCAAGGAACGGACGGAGGCTGTGTATATCCAGATGAAGACAGAGTTTGAAAGAATACAGAAGTTGTATGAGAAGAACAACATTTCCGCCAGCCAGTATGAAAAGACCAGGGCTGACTACACGATGGCCAAGACTGCCTTTGACATGGCTTCCAACGAACTGGAAGACGCTCGGCTGACCGCACCTTTCAACGGGTATGTGGGTGAGGTATATATTGAAAAGTTCCAAGACGTGAGGGCAACACAGCCTGTCTTGTCGTTGATAGACATTGACCAGCTCCGTATAGAAGCTTATGTAACGCAGGAAGTGGCTGCCGCCGCCCGGTCACTTGATTCGGTGGAGGTCTGTTTCGACATGTATCCCGACAAGGTATATAAGGCTCCGGTAGTGGAAGTGTCAAAAGGAACTACCCGCAACAATCTCTCCTATCTGCTGACAGCCCTGTTACCCAATCCAGACCGGAAATTGCTGGCCGGCATGTCCGGTAAAGTATATATAGATCCATCCGTTGATAACGATAAGACAGGGGTGGTCATTCCGCAGTATGCACTTTGCCACCGCCCGACAGAAGGGGACTTTGTCTGGCTGGTCAATGAAGGGACTTCCGAAGTGAGTATACGAAAAGTAACGAAGGGCAGCCTGCTTCCCGATGGGAAAGTACTCATCACGGAAGGATTGTCCGGTGATGAGACGATTGCCACAAGCGGCCTCCGCTTTCTCTCGGATGGCATGAAAGTAGAACTGTCCTCTAAAAAGAATTGGGCCGTATGAAGTTTGTAAAATATTTCTTGCAGAAAAATCCGTCACTATCCTGTTACTTGTACTGGTATTGGCCGGCGGGTTGTTTTCCTATGTCAAGATGGGAAAACTGGAGGATGCCCCCTTCACCATCAAGCAGGCGTTGGTGCTGACCCCTTATCCCGGTGCTTCCTCTTCTGAAGTACAGTCCCAGGTGACCGATATTTTGGAAGAAGCCATACAGTCGATGGGCGAACTTTATTACCTGAAGACTGAAAACCGGGCCGGACTGTCCAAAATAACCGTTTATGTAAAAAAGGAAATCCGTGCCGACGAGATGCAACAGCTTTGGGACAAGTTGCGTCGCAAGGTGAACGACGTTCAAAGCAAGTTGCCTGCCGGAGCCGGTCCTTCCATTGTAAACGATGACTTCGGGGATGTATTGGGCGTGTTCTACGGGCTTACCGGGGACAGCTATTCATTCCGGGAATTGGAAGACGAGGCCAAACTGATAAAGAACGAGTTGCTGAAAGTAAAGGATGTGGCTAAAGTGGAAATTTACGGTGTGCAAACACCGACCATTGATGTGACCATCAGTCCGGCGGTCATGGCACAAAGCGGGGTGACTACTGCCGATATTGCCCGTGCCTTTGAAGCCCAGAACAAGGTTGTGGACGCCGGTGGTGTGGATGCCGGCAACGGCCGTATCCGCATTGAGTCCACCGGAAACTTCTATTCGCTGGATGACATACGTGAACTGACGATCGTCTCACGTACCGGTGAACACTTCAGGCTGGCCGATATCGCCAGCATCGAGGAGGGCTACCAAACTCCACCGGGTAATATTATGCGGATCAACGGAAGTCCTGCGGTGGGAATCGCCATCTCTACCGTCCCGACCGGCAATGTGGTGGATATGGCCAAGGCCGTACAGGTGACATTGGACAAGTTCCGGGAAACAATGCCCGAAGGTTTTACGCTGACTTCCATTTATGACCAGGGATATGAGTCGGACGTGGCCAATCAGGGCTTTATCCTGAACCTGATTATCTCGGTGGTGACAGTAGTGGCAATCCTGCTGTTCTTTATCGGATTCAAAAACGGCATCCTGGTTGGCAGCGGATTGATATTCTCCATCTTCGCCACGCTGATAGTCATGATGGCCTATGGTATCGCTTTGCAACGTATGTCTTTGGCAGCCATTATTATTGCCATGGGGATGCTGGTGGATAACGCCATTGTGGTATCCGATTCGGCATTGGTCAATATGGAACGGGGGATGCGTAAACGTATCGCCATTATGCGTGCCTGCTCGTCCACCGCGCTTCCCTTATTGGCGGCTACGGTCATTGCCATTCTTACCTTCTTGCCGATTTACTATTCTCCGCATATTACCGGTGAGTTGCTTTCATCACTGGTGATTGTCATCGGTGTTTCTTTGATGTTCAGTTGGGTGTTTGCTCTGACCCAAACCCCTTTCTTTATCCAGGAGTTCGTACGCCGTCCGCGTCCGGAAGAATTGAAGCCGGGTCTTTTTGACGGAAAGTACTACAATATGTTCCGTGGTTCCCTCCGCTGGGTGTTGCGCCATCGTTCTATGGCTATTGTTTCATTGGTCGTGATGCTGGTTCTTTCGGCATGGAGTTTCAAGTTCATACCGAAGGTCTTTGTCCCGGCTTTGGAAAAACAGTATTTCACGATGGATATGTGGTTACCTGAAGGTACCAATATTTATGAAACAGACCGCATTGCGGGTGAGATGGCCGATTATGTGCGTAATCATAAGGAGGTGGAAATGGTTTCCAACTACATAGGTCGCACGCCACCCCGGTATTACCTCTCCAATATCGCTTTCGGACCTCAGTCCAACTATGCGCAGTTACTGATCAAATGTCATTCCTCTGAAGATGCGAGAGCCATGCACACCTTGTTACAGGACTCTATCCGTCTGAAGTTCCCCGAACCGCTGATCAAGGTCAATAAGTTCGAACTGAGTCCGCTGACGGAAGCGATGATCGAGGCACGTTTTCTGGGACCGGATGCCGCGGTCCTGGACTCGCTGGTGAATGTGGCAACCGGCATTATGCGCCGTAATCCGAAAGCGGCCGATGTGCGCAACGAATGGGGAAACATGACGATGGTGATGCGTCCGGTATATGACCCGGTGAAGGCGGGTGTGTTGGGCATAACCAAAGCACAGATGATGCAGTCGGTAAAATCTATCAGTGATGGATTGCCCGTAGGCATCTATCGGGATGACGAACGGAAGGTGCCCGTGCTGTTGAAGTCGGAGAATGCTGCCGTAACCGATGCGCATTCGTTGGAGAACTTCTCGGTCTGGAACGGTGAGCATTCCGCACCGCTTTCCCAAGTTACCAAAGGCGTGGAGACCACTTGGGAGTGGCCGCAGGTACGTACCTACAACCGTCAGCTCTCCATGGCCGCCATGTGTGGTGTACAGCCGGGACATACGATGGCCGAGGTACACGGAGAGATACGCAAGGAGATTGAAGCCATGGAATTGCCGGAAGGCTATACCTTCTTTTGGGATTCGCAGTATAAGGACCAGAACGAGGGTTTGCAGGCTTTGGCCAAGTTCTTCCCGCTGGCGTTCCTCATGTTGATAGTGATTCTCGTGGCATTGTTCGGGAATTTCCGCGAACCGGGTATCATCCTGTGCGTGCTTCCCCTGTCGCTTATCGGAGTGGCTGTCGGTATGCTGCTTACCGGCTTTGATTTCGGATTTTTCCCGATTGCCGGATGGTTGGGACTGCTGGGTATGATCATCAAGAATGTCATCGTATTGCTGGATGAGATAAACATACAGCGGAAAGCAGGGGTAGCTCCTTATACAGCAGTCATAGAAGCTACCGTATCACGTACCCGTCCGGTGTTGATGGCGGCTACTACAACGATTTTAGGGATGGTGCCGCTCCTGTTCGACATAGCCTTCGGGGGAATGGCGGCAACCATTGTTTTCGGTCTGACCTTTGCCACACTGCTGACGTTGTTTGTCACACCGGCCTTGTATTCCATCTTCTATAAAGTAAAAGAGTCATGATTATGTGGAAAAAATATATACTGTTTTCATTTTCATTGTGTGTTTCCTCCGTAGCTGTAGCCCAGCAGAATACGCTGCTGGAAAAATACAGGTCGATGGCTGTCGAATACAGCCATGACCTGAAGGCTGCGGATAAGAACATTGCCGCCAGTATCGAGTTGGAGAAGGCGGCTCAAAAAGATTTGTACCCCAAACTGTCCGGTAATGCGAATTTCCAATATACGGGAAACCCGTTGGAACTGACGCTGGATCTGCCCTCCACGGGCAACCCGGTCACATTCGAAGGGAAAGACTTGAAATACGGAGCCTCCGTTTCCTTGCTGCAACCAGTTTATACAGGAGGACGGTTGCTCGAAACCATACGGATGGCCAAATACCGGCATAACGTGAGCGAGTTTCAAGAAGAATACATCCGTTCCGGGATCTACCTGCAAACCGACATGCAATACTGGAATACGGTAGCACGCACAGAAATAGTCCGCATCTCGGACGATTATCGGAATTCCGTAGCCTCCTTGACGCAAACCATCCGTGAACGGGTGGATGCCGGTCTGACAGACAGACAGGACCTGTTGATGATGGAGGTAAAACTGAATGAGGCGGAATACCAGCTTCTGCAAGCCAGGAAAAATCTGGAAAACGGTCTGATGGCTCTTAATTCGCTTATCGGGGTGGAACTTGGGGCACCGACCGAGGTGGAGGATAGCGTATCTATGGTTGTGGTGAACGATGTGTCCTTATGGAGTGATGGGGGGGCTGTCCGCCCGGAGCTGAAAATTGCAACGGAACAGATAAGGATGGCTGAGAGTGAAAAAAAACTGGTGCTTTCCAAATACAGACCTCAGTTCTACGTAGGAGTTGACGGGAGCTATTCCTCTCCCGGCTACAATTTCCGTACGGACATGGATCCTAATTACGCCGTATATGCAAAAGTGTCCGTACCACTGTTTGAATGGGGTAAGCGGAAAAATGAGAAACGGGCTTCTTCATTTAAAGTGGATATGGCAACCGATAATCTGAACAAAGTGACAGACGGTGTCAATCTGGAAATCCGGACGGCTCGCAACTCTCTCCGGCAGGCGATGGAACAGGCGGAACTGACACGTAATTCGCTGGATAAGGCACGCGAGAACGAGACAATGGCCTTGGAACGCTATGACGAAGGGAAATCTTCCATTACCGAAGTGATTGATGCACAGACTTACCGCCAAATAGCGCAGATGAACCATGTGCAGGCCAAGGTATCGGCACAGAATTATTATTCAGAGCTGCTTAAGGCATTGAATAAATACTAACTTGTCAGAATTTGTAGTATCTTTATCCCTATGAAATGGACTACCGTTACATATGCGTTGTTGTTTTCAGGTCTGGGACTGTTCTCTTACTTTCTGATTGTCAACTATACGGATTTCTCTCCGCAGGCGGCTGAATTGCTGTATTCATGGGGAGCATTGGTATTCACCATACTTGCATTCAACCTGGTGGGGTATTTCACGCTTTGGATGTCGGGATGGGTGAACAGGCAATATGCCATCAACGCATCTTGGAAGCGGAAGATCGGCATGCTTTATATTACGGTGATCTTTTTGTTTCTGGCGTTGAATTACGGACTGTTCGTCACAGCCAAAATCCTGGCTGACGTCGAATCGGTATTCAACTTCTCGCGCAGTGGATGGAATTTGCTGATAGTCGTATGGTTGGCGGAAATGGTGGTCATTGGATTGCTTCTTTCCAACCGTACCTTGCAGGCAAACTGGTTGTTGCAACAGGAGGCTGCCAAATTACAAATGGAAAATGCCCGGGCCAAATATATTGCCTTGCAGAACCAGCTGAATCCCCATTTTCTGTTCAACAGCCTGAATACGTTGATTGCCGAAATCAAATATAATCCGGACAATGCGATGCTTTTTACCCAAAGCCTCTCATCCGTGTACAGGTATGTCCTTCAGTGTCAAGGTAGGAATATGGTATCTTTAAAAGAAGAATTGGATTTTATGAATTCCTATTTATTTTTGCATAAGGTACGTTTGGGGGATTGCATCCATTGTGACTGCCGGATCCCCTCCGAATATATGGAACGGCAGATACCTCCTCTTACCCTGCAATTGCTGGTGGAGAATGTAATCAAGCACAATTCCATTTCTTTTGGAAAGCCCATGACTATCCATATTGATGTGGATAACGAGTATTTGATCGTCAGTAATCCGGTTTCTCCAAAGAAAAAGAAGGAGGTTTCTTCTGGAATAGGACTAAAAAACCTGGCGAACCGTTGTCGGCTGATGACCGATAAAGATATATTTGTACAGAAAGAAAAATCTGTTTTTACTGTTAAAATTCCAATTATACAATGAATAAATTGAATGCGGTCATTATAGAAGACGAAATACCGGCAGCCAGGTTGCTGCACTCGATGGTTTCCTCATTACGCCCCGGGTGGAATATTGAGATCATTCCCGGAAGTGTGGACGATGCGGTAGAGTGGTTCGCATCCCATGAACATCCGGAACTGATTTTTTTGGATATACATCTTACGGATGGGGATGCTTTCGACTTTCTCTCTGTTGTCAAGCCGAGATCGGCCGTCATCTTTACAACGGCCTATGATCAGTATGCCATACGAGCTTTTTCCGTAAACAGCATAGGCTACATCTTGAAGCCGGTGGACGAAAGGCGTTTATCGGATGCCATTTCCAAATATGAGAGTTTGCGAGGTCTGGGTTGGATACAATCAGACAATTATATGGAAACATTGCTTGACGCTTTGAAGCATCCGGAAAAGAAGTACCGGTCCCGTTTCCTTATTTCCGGAAGTGATAAGTTCTGGTCATTACGGGTAGAGGACGTTGCCTATTTTTATTTTGAAGAACGGACGACATTTGCAGTCACAGCCAATGGCAGGGAGCATATATTGGATTTGTCTTTGAATAAATTGGAAGAGCAGTTGGATCCCAGGATGTTTTTCCGTATAAACCGACAAATGATTCTCAATGTCGATGCGATTGATCAGGCAGTTCCTTCTCTTAAGGGAAAGATAAGGGTGATGGTACATCCGCCTTTCAAGTCCGATATCATCATAAGCGAAGGCAGGGTTTCGGCCTTCAAGTTATGGCTCAATTATTGAAGAAGTGTTTTTCTGATAATGTGTAAGGCTGTCCTAAGATTTATTTGTGGACAGCCTCTTTTTATTTTCGTGATTTTTGAAATTCTCCTGCCCATTCAAAACCCTTTTGGCAATGATGACAGCGATGATTTCATCTATGACAGCTGCGGTGGCAATGACACCTTGCACTATATGGGATGATTCCGGATCGGCATTGTTCAGAATGGAAACAGCAATACCAGTAAAAACAAGAGACACACCGAAATGTGGCAAAAGTGTGAATCCCAAATATTTTTTCACGATTTGAGGCGCATAGGTGATACTTGCTCCCCAATATGCACCGAAGTATTTTTCCTATGCCCGACTGACGATATAGATAACTGTAAACACACCTACCTCCAGGATCGCATGATAATCCAAGGGTACTCCTAAATTTAAAATAAGTACAAATATAGTGAAAAACTCGCTCACACACGGATGGCTTTGGAGAAAATGATACAAAGTGTTTGAAACCGAAAGGGATATGTGGTTTTGTATCAGATTCTTCCATTTATGGCTTTTAACCATTTTTTTTTTGGGGGGGGGGAGTTAGGATAACGAATCTCTACCTATCCGTTGCCTTTTCAAGATTGAAAAAGAAGTTTGGAAAAATAGTTCCCACATCTCATTCTATATCCAGTTCACCATAGTAAAGAAGGCAGTTTTTGCAATGTATGTGTGTGAAACTTAATCATATTTTTCCGTATTAGAAAAAAATATAGGCTTTGTTTACACAATAGTTCGTTAAAAATTCACCAAGCCTAAGCGGCTATTTTTTAACGAACTATTGCATCTTCATATGCCATTATATTTTGTAGAGGGAACACTTACTGAATATACCTATTGGCATTTCTAATTTACCAGGATCAGTTGAATTCCTGTTATTTATTTAATCTTTAAACTTTTAGATAAACATGTGAACGGTGCATAAACCACAGTATCATATAAATAACGATACTACATGAAACAGCCATAATCACTTGATACCAGGAAGAGCCTACATATTGTTCCAAACCATAAAACAGAGAATGAGCAATACAGCGAAAATTAATACATTGAGCTAACATATAAGCCATAATGGAATTCATTCCATATACACGTAACCAATTTAAGCCACGACTAAATCCACAAATATCAACGATATAATAAAAAAATGACATAAGCAAAAAACAATATCCACTGCTGACCAAAACCATCGAACTTGTCCACAGTTTTTTTATCACAGGGTGTTCTATATTCCAAATCCATCCCAATCCTACTAACAAAATACCTACAATCGCCAATATCATAGCTCTACGCTGAGGAGAGAAAAAAGTATTTCTTAGCAACTGCCCGGCAAAAGCTCCACTCATAACTGTTACAATAAAATTGAGGCTACTTAATATCCATGTGTACCGATACCAAGAAGCAAACTGTACAACCCCCTCTTGTACAGAGGCTGCATCTCGGAAGCGCCCCAAGACTTCCCTATCTATCCATTCAGCCAAATTACCGTCAGGTGTATAGTTGCCTCCACCAAAACCATCTACTGTAATCCATTTCATCGATGCCCAAAATATCAGCAGCAAACTACAAGCAATAAACAGTTGAGTCTTATATGAAGTAAAAACATAGAAAATAGCAGTAAAAAGATAACCGACAGCAATTGATTGAAGCGTATTGGAATAAAGATAAATACTTGATGGATTTAACCCTAAAAGATTGCCCTGACACATCATACCAAAAATCCATAATAACACCACCCGTTTAAATAAGCGATAAACCAGCTTATTCCTGTCAGAACCATTCTTGTAACGAGACATAGAAAAAGGTATAGAAACACCGGACATGAAAAGAAACAACGGCATAACTAAATCCCAAGGGGAAAATCCCTGCCAGTCAACATGTGAAAAATTCCACATAAACGTACGAAATCCGTCAGCATCAATAGCTGAAGACAAAGAATACATTACTCTTTCCAATCCTACTAAAAAAAACAAATCCAACCCACGAAGAATATCCAATGATACTAATCGCTCTTTTTGATTTCCTACAGTTACCATACCATTTATTAGTTGTTTAATTTATATTTTCCTATTCCTATATTGTCTAAATGAGACACTAAGATTTTCCATTGTAACAGAGAGTGATAAGGAACAACAATTTGAAATTTTCCCACAAATAAAAGTTCCTATGTGATTTACAATGGGAAAGATAAACACAAATATAAAATGTAAAAGTAGACTATTTAAACTAACTTATCAAATTTTACCTGTAAAAAAACAATCCCTGACACAACTTTTAATCGCCATGCAATGAGGCATAAATAAAATCGTTCGGAGGCTCAAGTATGAAAAGGTTCAAAACCATACATTAGTCCCAATCCTCGTTTCCATACCACCCTTTATCTATACCATACAGCCGCATTGTCCGGTCAATACAAGAGTTCCACCAAGTCGATACAAAAGTTTCATCAGGTCGATACTAAAGTTTCACCTGGTCGATACGGCTGCATCGACCAGTCAATCCGGGAGAAGTGTCTGCACGATGCAGCCGGATCAACTGGTCGCATAAGCTGAAACGAAAGGTCGTTCCCGGAATTGATTTGGATATATACGGAAAAAAGCATTACTTTGCAAAGTAACTACTATTCTTGAAAAACAACTGACTATGAAACATTCCTTACTTATGTTACTGACCTTCTGGGGATGCACTACTCTATCTGCATGGGCTGAAAAACAAATTTTCGTATCCCCCAAAGGCAATGACCGCGCAGCGGGAACTTTTACACACCCGCTGAGAAGTATTCAGGCTGCTTTGGAGAAAGCCGGGACACTGGAAAATGAAGACGTACAGATCATCTTACGCAAAGGCATCTACGAACAGTCTCAAACACTGGAGATAGGCAGCAGTGGGAAATATGCTTCCCTGACCATCTGCCCGTACCAGAATGAAAAGGTAAGCATTTCCGGAGGAAAAGAGATTCCCCTTTCGGCCATGAAGAAAGTATCCGATAAGAAAATTATCGCACGACTCCCCGAAACCGCCCGTAAACAAATACGGGAAATCGATTTCAACCGGCTTAACATTCCCATAACCGACCTGCGTCCGTCCGGTTTCGGGCGTCCCAGCAGCCCCGCATGGAGCGAACTTTTTGCCAATGATGCACCTCTCAGCCTGTCACGCTGGCCCAACGATTCTACGGTACTGATAGGCAAAGTTCTGGAAGCCGGAACTGGAGAAAAAGTCAAAGAAGCCAAACTACCCGTATTCCAATACAACGAAGACCGCCCGTCGGCCTGGACTCAGGCAGGATCCTTCTGGATAGGCGGTTATTTTGCACACGGCTATGCCAGCGACATGATACGCGTAGATCATCTGGATCCCGAAACAAAGACCATTCATACCGCACAGCAGACCGTCTACGGATTTATGACAGGAGCTGACTGGAGACGCTGGTATGCCCTGAATCTGCTCGAAGAACTGGATCTCCCGGGCGAATATGTCATTGATAAGGAAAATGGGAAAATGTATGTCTATCTGCCAGAAAATACCCATACCTTGAATGTCTCTGTCATGAACGCCCCGCTGGTTGCCATAGAAAATTGCCGGAACATCACTCTCAGCAAACTAACCTTCGAATACGGACGGTCCATCGGGATTTATCTTGAAAACACACAGCATGTACGCATCACCGGATGTACGGTCTGTAATGTCGGCGGTGTAGGTATTTCCATTGGAAAAGGAACAGATACGCCCGACAAGAAGACACTGAAACCACATGCCGCAGAAGCCGGAGGAACGCCTAAATCGCGTGTCGTGGGTGATCTTCAGGGAAAGGTATATCAGGATATCCTTTTCAACCGCAACGGCGGAACCGATAACGGAATCACCGACTGCTACATCTACAACACAGGAAGCGGAGGTATCAGTCTGGGTGGAGGTGACCGTGCCACACTTACTCCGGCCGGAAACTTTGTGGAAAACTGCCGCATCCATGATTTTAACCGCGTAGAAAAGTCATACAGGCCCGGTATCTGGATCGATGGTGTTGGCAACCGGGTAAGCAAATGCGACATCTACAACGCTCCCAGCATGGCTATTCTCTTTCACGGGAACAATCACACGATTGAATTCTGTAAGATTACGAATGTATGCAGTGAAGTCGATGACCAGGGAGCTATCTATTATGGACGGGATCCGTCGGAACTGGGCAACGTAATCCGTTACTGTTACTTCCACAAACTCAGCCCGCGCCACCGTGTCACAGCTACCTATCATGACGACGGAGCCTGTGGAGGTGAAGTGTACGGAAACATCTACCACAATGCCGGCTCACTCCCCGTACTGATCGGAGGCGGACATTACAACCACTATCATCACAACATTTTCATTGATTCACCTGTGGCTATCCACCTGGACAACCGCATGCAGAACTGGGGAACAGGAATGGTTGCACCTGATGGAATCATTGACCAGCGCCTGAAAACAGTAAAATATAAGGAAGCACCTTACAGCACGACTTATCCGTTTCTGACACATTACTGGGAAGAAGATCCCTCCTACCCTCATGGCAATGTAATAGAAGGAAACCTGTTCTACCGCATCAAAAACATCGTGAACGGACAGACTCAATGGGGAGAATTCCGGAACAACTGGTCTACCAACAACGATCCGGGATTTATAGATCCGGAAAATCCGCTGAAAGGATTCAAGGAAGATGCTCCCATATATAAGTATATACAGGGATTCCCGCAGCTGCCATTCGACCAGATAGGATGTTCACTGGAAGAGCAGTAATACATCACAGGACACATCCAATAATCGATGAAATAAAAATGGGCACCCACCGGAAGGTGGATGCCCATTTATTATATTTCAGGAATTGCTTCCGTATCCGAAAGCTTATTCTACTTCGCTATAGTCCAATACATTCTTGCGGTTGGCCAGAATACGGTCGTATTCTTCTTTCGAACCTACCACAATCTTTTCGAACTCACGCTGACCGGTACCGGCAGGAATCAGGTGACCGCAGATAACGTTCTCCTTCATACCTTCCAGACGGTCTACCTTTCCGTTGATAGCAGCCTCGTTGAGGACCTTCGTCGTTTCCTGGAAGGAAGCAGCTGACATGAAGCTTGAAGTCTGCAAAGCAGCACGGGTGATACCCTGCAGAATCTGAGTAGAAGTAGCAGGAACTGCATCACGCACTTCAACCAGTTTCATATCACGACGCTTCAACATACTGTTCTCATCACGCAACTTGCGGGCAGTTACAATCTGACCCGGCTGGAGGTTCTGAGAGTCTCCGGCGTCTACAACCACTTTCTTACCCCAGATACGGTCGTTCTCTTCATTGAATTCCAGACGGTCAACAACCTGCTGTTCCAAAAAGCGGGTATCGCCCGGTTCGTCGATCTGAACCTTACGCATCATCTGACGTACGATGATTTCAAAGTGCTTGTCGTTAATCTTCACACCCTGCAGACGGTATACGTCCTGGATTTCATTAACGATGTATTCCTGTACAGCCGTAGGACCCTTGATGGCCAGGATGTCAGCAGGAGTAATAGCACCATCCGACAACGGAGTTCCGGCACGTACATAGTCGTTCTCCTGTACCAGAATCTGCTTGGACAGAGCAACCAGATATTTCTTCACATCGCCAGTCTTGGAAGTTACGATGATCTCACGGTTACCACGCTTGATCTTACCCATAGTCACTTCACCGTCGATTTCCGATACGACTGCCGGGTTAGACGGATTTCTGGCTTCGAACAGCTCAGTAACACGAGGAAGACCACCGGTGATATCGCCCGCCTTACCTACGGCACGCGGAATCTTAACCAGAATATCACCAGCCTTAACAGTCTGCTTGTCTTCTATCACTACGTGACCTCCTACCGGAAGGTTGTAAGTACGGATAATACCGCCGTTCTCGTCAACAATGTGAAGCGACGGGATCTTGTTCTTATCCTTAGATTCCGTAATGATGATTTCACGCAAACCGGTTGCTTCATCGGATTCAACCTTATAAGTAACGTTCTCAATTACTGATTCGAAGTCGATCTTACCGGCAGCTTCAGTAACGATAACAGCGTTGAACGGATCCCACTTGGCAATCAGTTTACCCTTTTCAACTACATCACCGTCGGATGCATACAGTTTAGAACCATAAGGAACGTTGTGAGTAGAAAGGATAATACCTGTGTTGACGTCAACGAAACGAACTTCAGCCAGACGTCCTACAACAATCTTAACCGGTTCGCCTGTTTCTTCAACAGCATCTACCGTACGCAATTCCTCGAATTCCAGACGAGCATCGTTCTTGGCAACGATACTTGCATTGGCAGCCATGTTACCAGCGATACCTCCGGCGTGGAATGTACGCAGAGTCAACTGAGTACCCGGTTCACCGATAGACTGGGCAGCGATTACGCCGACAGCTTCACCTTTCTGAACCATACGGCTCGTTGCCAGGTTACGTCCGTAACATTTGGCACATACACCCTTCTTGGATTCACAAGTCAATACAGAACGGATTTCTACGCTCTCGATCGGAGATTTTTCGATTTCTTCAGCAATGGCTTCTGTAATCTCTTCACCGGAAGCAACAATCAGCTTACCAGTTGTGGGGTGAATAATATCGTGTACAGACACACGGCCCAGAATACGTTCGTACAAAGTCGCGATGACTTCATCGTTATTCTTCAAGGCTGTGCAGACAAGTCCGCGCAGCGTACCGCAGTCTTCTTCATTAATGATCACGTCATGAGATACATCGACAAGACGACGAGTCAGATATCCGGCATCGGCAGTCTTCAATGCAGTATCGGCAAGACCCTTACGAGCACCGTGAGTAGAAATAAAGTATTCCAACACGGACAAACCTTCCTTAAAGTTAGAAAGAATCGGGTTCTCAATGATCTGTGCACCTTCTGCACCGGCTTTCTGGGGTTTCGCCATCAAACCACGCATACCAGACAACTGACGGATCTGTTCCTTAGAACCACGGGCTCCGGAATCCAGCATCATAAATACAGAGTTGAATCCCTGGTCGTCGTTCTTGATAGTCTTGTACAGAATATCGGACAGGTCGCTGTTGACATGAGTCCAGGTATCGATCACCTGATTGTAACGTTCGTTGTCGGTGATGAAACCCATGTTATAGTTCATCATGATCTGTTCGATTTCCTCGTTACCGCGTTTAACCAGTTCTTCCTTTTCCTTCGGAATGATGATATCACCCAAGTTGAAGGACAGACCGCCTTCGAAGGCCATCTTGTAACCCAGGTTCTTGATTCCATCCAGGAATTCGCAGGCACGGGCTACACCGACAGTCTTGATAACATCGCTGATGATGTCACGCAGAGACTTCTTGGAAATGATCGTATTGATATATCCACATTCTGCCGGCACGATTTCGTTAACGATCACACGACCAACAGAAGTTTCCTTAATCATCTTATCAACAATATTGCCGTTTTCATCCAGGTCTTTTGCAACAACGCTGACGATAGCATGGATATCTACCTTACCTTCATTGTAAGCAATCAATGCTTCTTCCGGACCGTAGAAGATCAGGCCTTCACCTTTAGCACCCTTACGCAGCTTGGTGATGTAATACAGACCCAATACCATATCCTGAGCAGGCACTGTGATCGGCGCACCATTCGCAGGGTTCAGAATATTATGAGCCTGGAGCATCAGCATCTGTGCTTCCAGAACTGCTTCGTTGCTCAAAGGCAAGTGAACAGCCATCTGGTCACCGTCGAAGTCGGCATTGAACGCCGTACATGCCAATGGGTGCAGCTGAATAGCTTTTCCTTCGATCATCTTCGGCTGGAAAGCCTGAATACCCAGACGGTGAAGTGTCGGCGCACGGTTCAACAATACTGGATGACCCTTCATTACGTGTTCCAGGATATCCCAGATAACAGGTTCCTTACGGTCAACGATCTTCTTGGCAGACTTCACTGTCTTTACGATACCGCGTTCAATCAATTTACGGATGATAAACGGTTTGTAAAGTTCAGCAGCCATCAGTTTCGGAATACCGCATTCACCCATCTTCAGTTCCGGACCTACGACGATAACCGAACGGGCAGAATAGTCAACACGCTTACCCAGCAAGTTCTGACGGAAACGTCCCTGCTTACCTTTCAAGCTGTCAGAAAGAGATTTCAACGGACGGTTGGCATCAGTCTTCACTGCACTTGACTTACGTGAGTTATCGAACAGTGAATCGACAGCTTCCTGCAACATACGTTTTTCGTTACGCAGAATCACTTCAGGAGCCTTGATTTCGATAAGTCTCTTCAGACGGTTGTTACGGATAATCACACGACGGTAAAGATCGTTCAAGTCAGAAGTAGCGAAACGTCCACCATCCAGCGGAACCAGCGGACGGAGTTCAGGCGGGATAACCGGTACGATACGTACGATCATCCATTCCGGTTTGTTGCGTCCGCGTGAAGCACGGAACGATTCAACAACCTGCAAACGCTTCAAAGCTTCATTCTTACGCTGCTGAGAAGAGTCGTTGTTTGCCTTGTGACGCAGTTCATAAGAAAGAGCATCCAGGTCAAGACCTACCAGCAGGTCATAGATAGCTTCCGCACCCATCTTGGCGATGAACTTATTCGGATCGCTGTCTTCCAGATATTGGTTGTCTTTCGGAAGAGTATCCAGAATATCCAGATATTCTTCTTCAGAAAGAAGATCATATTTGCTGATGCCGTCTTCAGCCTTCACACCCGGCTGGATAACAACATAGCGTTCGTAGTAAATAATTGCATCGAGTTTCTTTGTCGGCAAGCCCAGCAGATAACCGATCTTGTTCGGCAAAGAACGGAAATACCAGATATGTGCAACCGGTACAACCAGCTGGATGTGACCACTACGTTCACGACGAACTTTCTTTTCAGTCACTTCCACACCGCATCGGTCGCAGACAATACCTTTATAACGGATACGTTTGTACTTACCGCAATGGCACTCATAGTCCTTAACCGGTCCGAAGATACGTTCGCAGAACAAACCGTCACGTTCCGGCTTATAAGTACGGTAGTTGATGGTCTCCGGTTTCAGCACTTCACCGTAAGAGTTCTCCAGAATTTCTTCAGGCGATGCCAGTCCGATTGTAATCTTCGAGAAATTACTCTTTATCTTAGTATCTTTTCTAAAAGCCATACTTTATATTTATATCTATTGATTGAATGTTGATGATCGGAAACCAGATCTCAGTTCACCGGGAACGGTTTTCCGGCTTCCGATAATATAATTTTATTCCAGCGTAATGCTCAGGCAGAGACCTCTCAGTTCATGCAGCAATACGTTCAGAGATTCGGGGATTCCCGGTGTAGGCATCGGTTCACCCTTCACAATGGCTTCATATGCCTTAGAACGTCCTACTACATCATCGGACTTGATAGTCAGGATTTCCTGGAGCACATGAGCGGCACCAAAGGCTTCAATAGCCCAAACCTCCATTTCTCCGAAACGCTGACCACCGAACTGAGCCTTACCACCAAGCGGCTGCTGAGTAATCAAAGAGTACGGACCGATAGAACGGGCATGCATCTTGTCTTCAACCATGTGACCCAGTTTCAACATATAGGTAACACCTACCGTTGCGGGCTGGTCGAACTGCTCACCGGTACCACCATCATACAAGTATGTCTTGCAATAACGCGGCAGACCGGCTTTGTCCGTCCACTTATCCAAATCTTCCAATGTAGCACCATCAAAGATAGGAGTAGCAAACTTAACTCCCAGTTCTTTTCCGGCACGACCAAGAACGGCCTCGAAGATCTGACCGATGTTCATACGTGAAGGCACACCCAACGGGTTCAATACGATATCTACCGGAGTACCGTCTGCCAGGAACGGCATGTCTTCCTGACGAACCACGCGGGATACGATACCCTTGTTACCGTGACGACCGGCCATCTTGTCACCAACACCAATCTTACGTTTCTTAGCGATATAAACCTTAGCCATCTGAATGATACCTGAAGGCAGCTCATCACCGATTGTCAGAGCGAACTTCTTACGCTTCAGCTCTGCATCCAGTTCTTTATACTTCTTCAGATAGTTTACAATCAGGTCACGGATCATATCATTCTTGTGTGCATCAGCTGTCCACTTGCTCAACTGGATGATGGTATAATCCAATGATTCCAGATCACGTTTAGTAAACTTGGCACCCTTGGCAATCACTTCGGTTCCCAAATAGTCTTTTACACCCTGAGAAACCTTGTCGTTGGTAAGTACCAGCAACTTGTTGATCATTACTTCCTTCAAAGCTGCTGCCTTTTCTTCGAACTCTTCATTCAGTTTCGGCAGAATAGCCTTGTCAGCGTTCTTTTCGCTGCGGGTCTTGATCACACGTGAGTACAGCTTCTTATCAATAACAACACCACGGAGTGAAGGAGATGCTTTCAGAGAAGCGTCTTTTACATCACCGGCCTTGTCACCGAAAATCGCACGCAACAGTTTTTCTTCCGGAGAAGGATCAGATTCACCCTTCGGTGTAATCTTACCGATCAGGATATCTCCCGGTTCAATACGGGCACCGATACGGACGATACCGTTTTCATCCAGATCCTTGGTAGCTTCTTCGCTGACGTTCGGAATATCTGAAGTCAGTTCTTCCATTCCGCGCTTCGTCTCGCGAACTTCCAGAATATATTCATCAACGTGGACTGAAGTCAGAATGTCTTCACGAACCACGCGTTCATTCAATACAATAGCATCCTCGTAGTTGTAACCCTTCCACGGCATGTAAGCTACCAGCAGGTTCTTACCCAAAGCCAGCTCACCGTTAGCAGTAGAATAACCTTCAGTCAGGATATCACCTTTCTTGACGCGCTGACCTTTTTCACAAATCGGACGCAGGTCAATAGTCATGCTCTGGTTGGTCTTACGGAATTTCGGAATACGATATTCTTTCAGAGCCGGTTCAAAGCTTACAAACTCTTCGTCTTCTGTACGGTCATACAAAATACGAATTGTAGTAGCATCTACGAAATCGATTACACCATCGCCCTCAGCAGCAATCTGAGTACGTGAATCTTCACACAGCTGTCTTTCGATACCAGTACCAACAATCGGAGCTTCGGTCTTCAGCAAAGGAACGGCCTGTCTCATCATGTTTGATCCCATCAACGCACGGTTCGCGTCATCATGTTCCAGGAATGGAATCAAAGAAGCGGCAATAGAAGCAATCTGCTGCGGAGAAACGTCCATCAGTTCAACCTGATCCGGAGTTACAACCGGATAATCGGCATCACGACGAGCTTTTACTTTCTCACGGATGAAAGTACCGTCATCGTTCAACGGAGCATTACCCTGAGCGATGATCTTGTCTTCTTCTTCTTCAGCAGACAGGTATTCGATACCTTCCGGAGACAAATCAACTACTCCATCCTTTACCTTACGATAAGGAGTTACGATAAAGCCCAGATCGTTGATCTTTGCATAGACACACAAAGAAGAGATCAAACCGATGTTCGGACCTTCCGGTGTTTCGATCGGACACAGACGACCATAATGAGTATAGTGTACGTCTCGCACCTCAAAACCTGCACGGTCACGTGACAAACCACCAGGACCCAAAGCTGACAAACGACGCTTATGTGTAATTTCAGCCAACGGGTTAGTCTGGTCCATGAACTGTGACAAAGCATTGGTTCCGAAGAATGAGTTGATCACAGAAGAGATTGTCTTCGCATTGATCAAATCAATCGGAGTAAATACTTCGTTGTCGCGTACATTCATACGTTCACGGATCGTACGGGACATACGTGCCAAACCGATAGCGAACTGGTTAGACAACTGTTCACCTACGGTACGTACACGACGGTTGCTCAAGTGGTCAATATCATCAACATCTGCTTTAGAGTTAATCAGCTCAATCAGATACTTGATGATTTCAATAATATCATGTTTGGTCAGTACCCGGACATCCATGCTGGTGTCCAAAGACAATTTCTTGTTGATACGGTAACGACCAACTTCACCTAAATCATAACGTTTTTCAGAGAAGAACAAGTTGTTGATAACTTCACGTGCACTGGCATCATCAGCAGGATCTGCATTACGCAACTGACGATAGATGTAAAGTACAGCTTCCTTCTCAGAGTTACTCGGGTCTTTCTGAAGAGTATTGAAAATAATAGAATAATCAGATGTATTGGCTTCCTCATTATGAACCAGAATATTCTGAACACCTGATTCGATAATCAGATCAATGTGTTCGGGTTCGATAATGGTTTCACGGTCAATAACAACCTCATTACGTTCAATAGATACAACTTCACCGGTATCTTCGTCAACGAAGTCTTCAGTCCATGTTTTCAACACACGGGCAGCCAGTTTACGACCGACAATCTTTTTCAGATTGGCCTTATTCACCTTGATGTCTTCAGCCAAGTTAAAAATCTCAAGAATATCTTTGTCATTCTCGAAACCAACAGCTCTCAACAATGTGGTGACAGGCAATTTCTTCTTACGGTCAATGTAGGCGTACATCACATTGTTGATGTCTGTAGCGAACTCAATCCATGAGCCTTTGAAAGGAATAATACGGGCTGAATAGAGTTTTGTACCATTAGCATGGATACTCTGTCCAAAGAATACACCCGGAGAACGGTGAAGCTGTGAAACGACAACTCGCTCTGCACCATTAATTACGAATGTTCCTTTCGGAGTCATGTAAGGAATAGGACCCAGATATACGTCTTGGATGACAGTGTCAAAATCTTCGTGATCGGGGTCTGTACAATAAAGCTTTAATTTAGCTTTCAAGGGAACACTATAAGTCAAGCCACGCTCCAGACAGTCATCAATACTGTAGTGAGGCGGATCGATATAGTAGTCAAGGAACTCGAGCACGAAATTATTACGGGTATCTGCTATCGGGAAATTCTCAGCAAATACTTTATACAAACCGTCATTCTTTCGCTTTTCGGGTGGGGTATCCAATTGAAGGAAGTCCTGGAATGACTTCAATTGCACTTCCAGAAAATCCGGATACTGCATCGGATTCTTAATGGAAGCAAAGTTAATTCGTTGATTTTGAGTATTTGAAGACATCTATCTAGAATTGAAAATTAGAAATCGACAATTGACAATTGAGGGAATCCGAGCTTGCCAACTTAATATAGACGCAAAAAGGTTAAGAATCCCCTTGTAAGAGGATTCCTAACCGAACTACCTGATTTACAGGATAATCTTATTTAAGTTCAACTTCAGCTCCAGCTTCTTCCAAAGTTTTCTTCAGAGATTCAGCTTCGTCTTTAGCCAAACCTTCTTTAACTACGCTAGGAGCACCGTCAACCAAGTCTTTTGCTTCTTTCAAGCCAAGACCACAAGATTCCTTAACGGCCTTAACTACCTGCAATTTAGCAGCACCTGCGCTCTTCAAAACTACATCGAATGAAGTTTTTTCTTCAGCAGCAGCTGCACCAGCAGCAGCAGGACCAGCAGCAACAGCTACAGCTGCAGCAGCAGGTTCAATACCATATTCTTCTTTAAGGATAGTTGCAAGTTCATTAACTTCTTTTACTGTCAAGTTAACTAATTGTTCTGCAAAAGCTTTCAAATCTGCCATTTTTGTATGAATTTAATTGTTTGTTACTAATTGATAATTAAAGTTGTTTAGTTTAGTCTTAAGATCAGCAAACGATTATTCTGCACGTTCACCCAAAGTCTTAAGAACTCCGTGAATGGTGTTACCACCAGACTGAAGAGCAGAAATAACGTTCTTCGCAGGAGATTGCAGCAATGCCACGATATCCGCAATAACTTCGTTCTTGCTCTTGATTGTTGCCAAAGCTTCGAGCTGATCAGCACCTACATAGAATCCTTCTTCTGCATAAGCAGCTTTCAATGCAGGAACACCTTCTTTGTATTCTTTCAACAACTTAGCAGGAGCGTTTGCTGTTTCGCAGAACATTACTGAAGTTGTACCTTTCAAAGAATCAAACAATGGTGAATAATCAACATCCAAGCTCATTAAAGCCTTGTGAAGCAAAGAGTTCTTCACAACTACCAGTTTGATACCAGCCTTGAAACATTTTCTACGCAGTTCGCTAGTAGATGCTGCATCCATAGCAGTTGTATCAACCAAGTAGAAATGTCCATATTGCTTTACGGTATCAGCCAACTGACCGATAATTACGCCTTTATCTTCCTTTCTCATGATTCCTCCTTAATTTTAGATTTCTTCTACAGATTTAGGGTCAATCTTAATACCCTTACTCATAGTACTTGAAAGATAAATACTCTTAATATAAGTACCTTTAGCTGTGGTCGGTTTCAGTTTAATGATAGTAGCGATAAATTCTTTCGCATTTTCACGGATCTGGTCAACAGTGAAAGAAACTTTACCGATTGAAGTGTGAACAATACCACTCTTGTCAACCTTAAAGTCAATCTTACCCTGCTTAACTTCCTTAACAGCTTTAGCTACATCCATAGTTACAGTACCACTCTTAGGGTTAGGCATCAATCCACGAGGACCAAGCACACGACCCAGAGCACCGATCTTACCCATGATGGACGGCATTGTAATGATTACGTCAATATCAGTCCATCCACCTTTGATCTTTTCAATATATTCATCAAGACCAACATAGTCAGCACCTGCTTCTTTTGCAGCAGCTTCAGCATCCGGTGTACACAAAACAAGCACACGAACTTGCTTACCTGTACCATGAGGAAGAGAAACAACGCCTCTTACCATCTGGTTAGCCTTACGAGGGTCTACACCTAAACGTACGTCAATATCTAATGAAGCATCAAACTTAGTGAAAGTAATTTCTTTTACAAGCTGAGCAGCTTCTTTCAGTGAGTATGCTTTCCCTGCTTCAATTTTTTCTGCAGCCAACTTTTGATTTTTTGTCAGTTTACCCATTATCAATTGAAGTTAATTAGTTATTACCCGGGAAGTCACCTTTTACAGCGATACCCATACTTCTAGCTGTTCCTGCTACCATTGTCATAGCAGCTTCGATAGTAAAGCAGTTCAAGTCAACCAATTTGTCTTGAGCGATAGCACGAATCTGATCCCAAGTCAGTTCTGCAACTTTCTTACGGTTAGGTTCAGCTGATCCACTCTTAATCTTAGCAGCCTCGAGCAATTGAATTGCAACAGGAGGAGTCTTGATTACGAAATCGAACGACTTGTCTGTGTAGTAGGTAATGATTACAGGCAATACTTTACCTGCCTTGTCCTGGGTTCTGGCGTTGAATTGCTTGCAAAATTCCATGATATTAATACCCTTAGAACCCAAAGCAGGTCCAACGGGAGGTGATGGATTTGCAGCGCCTCCTTTAATCTGTAATTTGATTAGTCCAGCAACTTCTTTAGCCATTTTTACAAAATTTAATATAAATGATTAACGAATAGAATAAACAACACGTAACAAAATGCGTTATTCCTTTTCCACATCCGTAAAGCCTAATTCGAGCGGAGTTTTGCGCCCAAATATTTTGACCATAACTTTCAGTTTGCGTTTTTCCGCGCTTACTTCCTCAATGATTCCACTGAATCCGCTAAACGGTCCAACACTTACTTTCACTGTTTCTCCTACGGTATAAGGGATATTAGTATCCTCACTTACTTCCTGCAGTTCATCTACCGTACCCAGTATTCGATTCACTTCCGATTGTCTTAAAGGCACAGGATGTTCCTGACCTCCTAAAAAGCCAATTACGTTTGTAATGTTTCTCAAGTGATGAGCAACTTCACCAACCAATGCAGCTTCTACCAAGACATAACCAGGGAGATAACTTCTCTCTTTCACAATTTTCTTTCCATTGCGAACCTGATAAACCTTTTCGGTAGGAATCAATACCTGAGATACATACTCTCCAAGGTCGCTGTTTCTCATTTCAGCTTCAAGATATTCTTTAACCTTAGATTCTTTACCACTCACGGCACGAAGTACGTACCATTTTTTTTCAATCTCAGACATTTCTCTAACTGTTTATTAGTGCGGATAGATAACGTCTTCCATGATAAACTGGAAGGCAGAATCCATAAGAAAAACAACGAGTGCAATGAGTAGGGAAGCATATAAAACAACCACTGCACTACTAGAAAGCTCTGAACGAGTAGGCCATGATACTTTATGGACTAGTTCGTCGTAAGATTCTTTACAATAATTCGTTATCTTTTTAAACATATTCTTATCAATTTAGCACGGGAAGAGAGGCTCGAACTCCCGACACTCGGTTTTGGAGACCGATGCTCTACCAACTGAGCTATTCCCGTAAAAATAGTTCCCGAAACCAAATCCGGGAACTATAATTTATTTCGATGAATCGATATTAGTCAAGAAGTTCTGTAATCTGACCAGCACCTACTGTACGTCCACCTTCACGGATAGCGAAACGCAAACCTACGTTCAATGCAACCGGATAGATCAATTCAACGTTGATAGTAACGTTATCACCCGGCATTACCATATCAGTTCCTTCCGGCAAAGTGATTTCACCTGTACAGTCCATAGTACGCAAGTAGAACTGAGGACGGTATTTATTGTGGAACGGAGTGTGACGACCACCTTCTTCTTTCTTCAAGATATAAACCTCAGCTTTGAACTTAGAGTGAGCCTTAACCTGACCCGGATGACAAAGAATCATACCACGTTTGATTTCATTCTTATCGATACCACGGAGCAACAGACCTACGTTATCACCAGCTTCACCCTGATCCAGCAACTTACGGAACATTTCAACACCAGTTACAACTGATTTCTTATCTTCGCCCAGACCCAAGATTTCAACTTCATCACCAACTTTGATCACACCAGCTTCGATACGACCAGTAGCAACAGTACCACGACCAGTGATTGAGAATACGTCTTCAACCGGCATCAAGAACGGTTTATCAACATCACGCGGAGGCAGAGGAATCCAAGTATCAACTGCATCCATCAGTTCCATGATCTTATCTTCCCACTGAGGAACGCCATTCAAAGCACCCAGAGCAGAACCACGGATGATAGGAGTATTGTCACCGTCGAAATCATAGAATGACAGCAGTTCGCGCATTTCCATTTCAACCAGTTCCAACATTTCTTCATCGTCAACCATATCACACTTGTTCAAGAATACAACCAAGCGCGGTACGTTTACCTGACGAGCCAACAGGATGTGTTCACGAGTCTGAGGCATCGGACCATCAGTAGCAGCAACTACGATGATAGCACCATCCATCTGAGCAGCACCAGTTACCATGTTCTTAACGTAGTCAGCGTGTCCCGGACAGTCTACGTGAGCATAGTGACGATTTGCAGTCTGATATTCTACGTGAGAAGTGTTAATAGTAATACCTCTTTCCTTTTCTTCCGGAGCGTTATCGATAGAATCGAATGAGCGCATTTCAGAAAGACCTTTCTTTGCCAATACAGTTGTGATGGCAGCAGTCAAAGTGGTTTTACCGTGGTCAACGTGACCAATAGTACCAATGTTAACGTGCGGTTTCGAACGTTCAAATTTCTCTTTAGCCATAGCTTTACTTGTTATTTATTTTGATTAATAATCAGCTTTACAATTTCACGAGCTGTTACCGGGACTTGAACCCGGGACCTCTTCCTTACCAAGGAAGTGCTCTACCGCTGAGCTATAACAGCAAAAGAAGAAAAAGAAGAGCGGAAGACGGGACTCAAACCCGCGACCCTCAGCTTGGAAGGCTAATGCTCTATCAACTGAGCTACTTCCGCAAAAGTGGTGGGCAAAGATGGATTCGAACCACCGAAGGCGTAAGCCAGCAGATTTACAGTCTGCCCCATTTGGCCACTCTGGTATTTGCCCATTCCTTTTTTCAAAGATCAAAGATTAACTTTGCATTTTCTTCTTCGAGCCTCTTGTCGGATTCGAACCAACGACCCCGAGATTACAAATCACGTGCTCTGGCCAACTGAGCTAAAGAGGCGAAAGTTAAACTTTGCAGCCATGTCTCTTATGACTTAGCGGCTGCAAAGTTAGGTATTATTTTTTAATCGCAAAACTTTTGCGCGTTTTTTTTCTACTTACCCTGCATTTTTTCTTTTGCCTTCAACAATTGTTTCGACAAAGCTTCCATGCAGACATCTATTGATTCTTCGAATGTATCACTTACTTTTTCTGCGTAAAACTCTGTATTCAACGCCAAAACGTGAACACCGGCCTCTTTATTCATTGCCGTTTCAGGTTTTACTACTTTCAAAGACACCTCTACTTTCTTTATATTATCGCAAAACTTTTCGAGCTTCTCTGCTTTCTTCTGAATAAAAGCTTCCAATTTTTCCGATGCATCGAAATGAATTGATTGAATTCTTACTTCCATAAAAACCTCCTTTTCTTTACGCTCTAGGATGAGCTTGTTCATAAACTTTTTTTAACTCCTCAAAAGTTGTATGAGTATAAACCTCCGTTGTCGACAAGCTTTCATGCCCCAGCAACTCCTTCACCGCTTCCAATTCAGCCTGATGATTAAGCATTGAGGTTGCAAAGGTGTGCCGCAAAACATGTGGGCTCTTTTTCTTTAACGTAACAACTTTTGTCAAATTACGCTTTACCAAAAGATATACCATTCCAGGAGAAAGCCTTCGTCCATCCTTCCGGACAAAAAATGCATCATTTTCCCGTTCTGATATATTTTCATCTCTTACTGAAAGATACACCCGTAAATCCCTTTCCAGCTCTTCACCAAAAGGAATCAAACGTTGCTTATTTCTCTTTCCTGTGACCTTTATAACACACGATGAAAAATCCACATCCGCATCATTCAAGTCTATAAGTTCCGAACGTCGAACTCCCGTTTCATAGAAAACCTCCAAAATCATCCGATCTCGCACGCCTAAAAAGCCATCACCGAAATCCGCATCATCCAAAAGACGATCCATTTCCGCTTCCTTAACAAAAACCGGAAGCGGTTTTTTCTTTTTAGGGCCAATAACCTTTAGCATCGGATCCACCGGAATTATATTCTTCCGAAGCAAATACCTATAAAACGATCGGAGCGAACTCAGCTTTCGATTCACAGAAGTAGACGTATAACCTTGTTCCATGAGAGAAACCACCCAACCACGAACCAAGTCAGCGTCTACATGTATGAGATCCAAATCCTCATCCACTCCTTTTAAGTACTCTTCAAATTTTGACAAATCCAGTCCATAACCACAAACGGTATGTTCCGAATAACGTCGTTCATAAGAGAGGTACTCCAGAAAAGATTCTTTCAACATAAGAAACATCGCCTTTATTTCAGCAACGAATTTATGAAAAAGAATTCAATAATTCAAGCAATCTTGCAAATTTTATTATTCTTCTACTTGCTGCAACTTCTGGACATAAATGGCATGTTCCATTTTTAGTCTCTTCAGTACAGACGGTTTGTCAAACTGCTGTCTTCTTCTCAGTTCTTTTACAACACCAGTTTTTTCAAATTTTCTCTTAAATTTCTTCAGCGCTTTTTCAATGTTTTCGCCTTCTTTTACAGGTACTACAATCATTTTTTTAAAATTAAAGTATTTTGTTATTAAATTATTTCTGCACTAGAAATGCGGGGCAAAATTACGCATATTTTATTTATTCACAAAACTTTCCACCTATTTTTATCAAGAATCTACCAGAAATACTAACTTTGCCAGCAACATAACTTCTCTAAAATGAAAAAAGACATAACAAACAGATTGACAGCCCTACGCGCAATCATGATACGCAAAGGCATTTCAGCTTTCATAGTACCCAGTACAGATCCTCATTCAGGAGAGTATGTCCCTGAATATTGGGAAACCAGGAAATGGATATCCGGATTTACAGGCTCAGCCGGAACGGTCGTCATCACTCTAGACAAAGCAGGATTATGGACCGATTCCCGTTATTTTCTTCAAGCAGAAGAACAACTGGAAGGCACTGGTATCATCCTGTTTAAAGAACGAGTTCCCGGAACACCGACTATTGCCAACTGGCTGGGACAAGTATTACAGCCTAACGAGAAAGTAGGTATTGACGGATGGGTAAACACTGTCTCCGAAGCAGAAAATCTAATTCTGGAATTAAAAAAATACCACCTCTCCTTAATTACAATAGAAGATCCCTTTATTTCTTTATGGCAAAACCGTCCTTTCCTTCCATCAGAACCCATTTTTATTCTGCCTGAAACCTATTCCGGACGCTCTTGCAAGGAAAAGTTAGATTTAATCAACAATGAACTTCAAAAAAGCCAAGCTAATGCACTACTGCTTTCATCCCTTGATGAGATCGCCTGGACACTCAACTTACGCGGTAAAGATGTACATTGTAATCCTGTTTTTGTCAGCTACCTTTTAATAACACCACAAGCTAATACATTATATATATATCCTGAAAAAATCAATCAAGAAGTTATGGCTTATCTGGAACACCAACAAGTCCAAACAAAGCCATATACAGCCATTGAACAGGATTTGAAAGACATCCAAGGAATGCAATTTTTACTGCCGCCTACAACAAACTTCACTCTTTACCAAACAATAGCAACTCAAAACGACATAATCCGACAAACTTCACCTGTTACATTCCTTAAGGCCATCAAAAACGAAACAGAAATTGCCGGTTTCCATAAAGCCATGAAACGCGATGGTGTTGCAATGGTACGATTCTTAAAATGGCTAAAGGAAACTGTCAGAACCAGCCAAGAGACAGAAATGAGCATTGACCATAAGCTATATGAATTACGGGCCGAACAAGATGAATTTCAGGGTATCAGTTTTGACACAATAGCTGGCTATCAGGAACATGGAGCTATCGTACATTATGAGGCAACTCCAGAAACCTCATCTCAGCTTAAGGCAGAAGGCTTATTACTGTTGGATAGTGGTGCACAGTATCTGGATGGAACAACAGACATCACTCGTACTATTCCATTAGGACCTGTTACCGAAGAGCAAAAAAAAGATTATACATTAGTATTAAAAGGATTTATTGCTTTATCAACAGCCGAATTCCCCCATGGAACATGCGGGACACAACTAGACATACTGGCCCGGCAATATATGTGGAAAAATGGTATTAACTATGGACATGGCACCGGACATGGTGTCGGCCACTTCCTTAATGTACACGAAGGGCCTCACCAAATCCGCATGAATTATGTCCCTGCCCCACTACTTCCCGGTATGACCATTACCAATGAACCCGGTATTTACAAAGCAGGAAAATACGGTATCCGTACGGAAAATACAATGCTTGTTGTACCGTCCAGAGAAACTGAGTTTGGCGTATTCTATAAATTTGAGCCACTCACCCTCTGCCCCATCGATCAGGAAGCCATTCTTCCAGAAATGCTTACTACCGAAGAAAAGACATGGCTCAATCAATACCATAAAAATGTATATGAAGCACTTAGCCCTATGTTAAGCGAAACCGAAAAGCAATGGCTAAGAAACGCAACCTTACCGCTTTCATAAAGCTTATATAATTTGGATTACCTTATTTATAGAATATTATATGGCACTTATCAAATCAGTCAGAGGATTTACTCCTCAAATAGGAGACGATTGTTATCTGGCCGATAATGCAACAATCATTGGTGATGTCATTATGGGCAAAAATTGTAGTATATGGTTCAACACTGTATTACGTGGCGATGTCAACTCCATCCGTATCGGTGATCGGGTAAATATACAAGATGGGAGTGTACTGCACACCCTCTATGAAAAATCTACCGTAGAAATAGGCAATGATGTTTCCATTGGCCACAATGTAACCTTACATGGAGCTTGTGTAAAAGACAATGCTTTAATTGGTATGGGATCAACACTGCTAGACCATGCCATCGTAGGAGAAGGAGCAATTGTTGCCGCCGGAGCCTTGGTTCTGGCGAATACTGTCATCGAGCCTCATACCCTATGGGGAGGTGTCCCTGCAAAATTTATCAAACGGGTAGACCCGCAGCAAAGCAAGGAACTAAATCAAAAAATAGCCAATGGATACCTGATGTATGCATCCTGGTTTAAAGAAGAAGACCAGCACGAATAGCTACGTCAGCTGTTTATAAAGAAATCGCCAGCCTCTCATCTTACATGAACAGGCTGGCGATTTTCTTAAAACTTCACAGTATTCATAATCTTTTCAAGTGCCCCGGAATTATCCCGGACATAATTTCCGGCACGCTTTCCCGATTTATCCAAGAAAGAATAATCACTAAGGAAGCGATCCATCAGCTGAATGAAATCTTTCTCTCCATGAATTTCAAAACCACCCTGACACATGCCTTCAATCCCTGAGCTTCCAGGAATTTCCGGTTCTCGGGACCGAAAATCACAGGAATCCCATAAACAGCAGCTTCCAGAGTATTATGGATACTTACTCCAAAACCACCTCCAATATAAGCAATTTCTCCATAACGATAAATTGAAGATAGCAATCCAAAGCAATCTATAATCAGACAATCAGCCTGACGTACATTAGCTTCTGTAGCCTGAGTATATCGCACTACAGTCCGATTCAATTTGCCAATAATCTCTTCAAGATGGCTTTCTGCTATAACATGCGGAGCGATGATCAGTTTCATTTCCGGATGAGCATTAAAATAAGGAATGAATATATCCTCATCTGGAGCCCATGAACTTCCTGCAACCAAGGTCAGTTTATCACCTTTAAAAGCCTCAACCAAAGGCAGGTCTTTCGCCTGATGACAGATCTCCAGCACGCGGTCGAAGCGTGTATCACCTACAATTGTTGTCTGAGTGACCCCTATTGTCTTCAATAGCTCAACAGACTCTGCATTCTGTACAAAGAGATGATCAAAACAAGACAATACATTCCGATAACTTCTTCCATACCATTTGAAAAACACCTGATCCGGACGGAAAATAGACGATACACTATAAACCGGAATTCTTCTTCTGGACAATTCTGTCAGATAGTTTTGCCAGAACTCATATTTAATGAAAAAAGCCATGCATGGATGAGCTAAATCCAAAAAACGGCGGACATTTCCCGGGGTATCAAAAGGTAAATAACAAACAACATCTGCACCTTTATAATCTTTACGGACTTCATATCCGGAAGGAGAAAAGAAAGTCTGAAGAATCTTATATTGAGGATAACGTTTCCGGATCTCTTCAATCAACGGACGTCCCTGCTCAAATTCACCAAGCGAAGCTGCATGAAACCATATATAACGAGCATCCGGTTTTATGCATCCTTTCAAAATACCAAAAGTTTCCTTCTGGCCTTTTACCATGCTGGAAACTTTTTGGTTAAAGTGTGCAGCCACACGGGCTGCACACGCATATAAGAATAAAAGAATATTATAAATCATAATAAACTAGCTTATTTGAGTACCTCAATAGCACGACGCATACGTCTTACAGTTTCATCCTTACCCAATACTGCAGAAATATCAAACATGTGAGGTCCCTTACCTTCGCCAACCAGAGTCAAGCGGAAAGCATTCATAATATTACCCAGATGATAACCCTTATCCTCAATCCATTTCATGACAACTTCTTCCTGATGAGCCAGTGAGAAATCATCCAATGATTCCAATAAGTCAGCCAGTTCTGTCATGCGCTCAGCAGAATCCTCTTTCCAGCGCTTCTTGACTGTTTTTTCATCATAAGATTCCGGAGCAACAAAGAAGAACTTACAGGTATCCCATAATTCCTTGATGAAGCTAACACGTCCCTTCATCAGACCAACAACAGTTGTTACCGTTTCCATTGGAGCATCAATACCATGCTCTTTCAAGATCGGCATAAACAATTCTGCTATTTCTGCATCACTCTTCATCAGAATATATTCGTGGTTAAACCATTTACCCTTTTCATAATCAAACTTGGCACCAGCCTTACTACAACGGTGAAGGTCAAACAATTTAATCAGTTCATCCATTGACATGATTTCCTGATCATTTCCCGGATTCCATCCCAGTAACGCCAGGAAGTTGATTACAGCCTCAGGCAAATATCCGGATTCACGATAGCCTGAAGAGACTTCTCCACTCTTCGGATCATGCCATTCCAGAGGGAATACAGGGAAGCCCAGACGATCACCGTCACGCTTGCTCAACTTACCATTTCCGTCTGGTTTCAGCAGCAACGGCAAATGAGCAAATTCCGGCATCGTATCCTCCCAGCCAAATGCACGGTACAACAACACATGCAAAGGAGCAGACGGCAACCATTCTTCTCCACGGATCACATGAGACACTTCCATCAGATGATCATCTACAATATTTGCCAAGTGATAGGTAGGAAGTTCATCTGCTGACTTATACAGAACTTTATCATCCAAGATAGAAGAATTGATCACGACTTCTCCACGGATAATATCATGTACATGAACATCCTCATTCGGTTCAATCTTAAAACGAACCACATATTGCTTTCCCTCTGCAATCAGTTTATCAACCTCTTCCTTCGGCAAGGTTAATGAGTTACGCATAGAGGTACGGGTCGTCGCATCATACTGAAAGTTCGCAATTTCCTTACGCTTTGCTTCCAATTCTTCCGGTGTATCAAATGCAATATAAGCCTTTCCGTTATCCAGCAGAATCTGTACATATTTTTTATAGATATCACGGCGTTCTGACTGACGGTAAGGACCATAGTTGCCACCAAAGCTAACACCTTCATCAAACTTTATTCCTAACCAACGGAATGATTCTATAATATACTCCTCCGCTCCGGGTACAAAACGATTGGAGTCAGTATCTTCAATTCGGAAAATTAAGTCTCCCCCATGCTGGCGGGCAAACAGATAGTTATACAAGGCAGTGCGCACACCACCAATATGCAATGCACCCGTAGGACTCGGTGCAAAACGAACTCTTACTTTTCTTTCAGCCATAGTGATTTTCATCTAAAAATACGCCGCAAAATTAATCTATTTTTCCCGTTTTTTGTTTATTTTGCAGCACAAATATCCATGCTTATGAAAAGTTTACATAGAGAACAACCGTTTTCATATAAGGAACTGCTTTACAAATGCGCCATTTCACTGGTGACTGTCGCAGTTATCGTATATTTTCTTCCCAAAGAAGGCAAGTTTAATTATCAGTTTGACATCAACAAGCCGTGGAAATATGGCCTGTTACAGGCTTCTTTTGATTTCCCTATTTACAAAGGAGATGAACAGATCCAGAAAGAACAGGACAGTTTAATGGCATTCTATCAGCCCTACTATGAGATAGACAAGACTCAGGGTGAACAGATGATCCAGAAATTCAAAGATGACTATAACAAAAACCTGCGCAACATCATCCCGGTCCCGGCTTATCAGCATCATATTGAGCGTATACTGGAAGTCATTTATGAGAAAGGAGTCGTATCCATGGATGATCTGGCTTCCCTGAAAAAAGAAGACAGAAACACGATTCGCGTTGTAAACAAAAATACCTCCAGCCAATTGCCTACTGAAGAGCTGTATACGACCAAACAAGCTTACGAAGCACTGATCAATTCAGATACCGTACATTATAATAAGGTGTTATTGCAACGCTGTAACCTGAACAACTACATTACTCCAAACTTAACTTATGATGCATCCAAATCCGAAGCTGCCAAACAGGATCTTTTATCCGGATTATCATGGGCCAGCGGCTTCGTTATGAACGGACAAAAGATTATCGACCGCGGAGAAATCATAGACCAGCAATACATATGATATCCTGAGATTCACTTCAGAAGGAATGGAGCAAACGAAGTGAAACTGCAGCCGAAAAAAGATTAACTTTAATCGGCCAGATTCTCTTTGTCACCATTCCCGGCATATAACTGGTGGAATGAGGGACTTCACGGTGTTGCCAGAGCAGGGCAGGCAACGGTTTTTCCACAGGCGATCGGAATGGCGGCAACTTTTGATAGGAAAAGTGTGGCAGAGATGGCCGGTATCGTGGCAACAGAGGGCAGAGCAAAGTATAATGCATATTCCGTAAACGGTGACAGAGATATTTATAAGGGATTGACGTTCTGGTCTCCTAATGTCAATATTTTTCGTGATCCACGATGGGGTAGAGGCCATGAAACTTATGGGGAAGATCCGTATCTTACAAAAGAACTGGGAGTTTCCTTTGTAAAAGCACTTCAGGGAAATGGGGATACAATGAAGGCAGCAGCCTGTGCAAAACATTTTGCAGTACATTCCGGGCCGGAGGCACTCCGTCATGAATTTGATGCGGAAGCATCCGCAAAAGATATGGAAGAAACGTATCTGCCGGCATTCGAAGGTCTGGTAAAAGAAGCGAAAGTAGAAGCGGTTATGGGAGCTTATAACCGGACAAACGGGGAACCCTGCTGCGGAAGTCCCACATTACAGAAAAAACTCAGAGGCGAATGGAAATTTCAGGGGCATTTTGTATCAGACTGCTGGGCGATCCGTGATTTTCATGAACACCATATGGTAACGGATACAGCCGTTGAATCTGCAGCACTGGCTATTAATAATGGCTGTGACCTGAATTGTGGAAATACCTATCTTCACATTATGAAGGCATACGAAAAGGGGCTTGTCACAGAAGAAACCATAACCCGGGCAGCAGTGCGGCTTTTTACCACAAGGTATCTGCTGGGGTTGTTTGATGGAAGCGAATATGACAATATCTCCTATCTGGAGGTGGAATCTCCCAGGCATCTGGATGCAGCGGAGAAAGCAGCGGAAAAAAGCTTTGTTCTGCTGAAAAATAACGGGATTCTTCCGCTTGATAAAGAAAAACTGAAAACAATAGGGATCATCGGACCAAATGCGGATAGCAGACAGGCGCTGATCGGCAATTATCACGGGACAGCTTCCAGGTATATTACCATACAGGAAGGCATCCAGGATTATGTGGGAGACGATGTAAGGATCCTTACTTCCAGAGGCTGTGATCTGTTCCGAGACCGGACGGAGCACCTTGCGTTTACCAGAGATCGTATTGCGGAAGCCAAGGTGGTTGCGGAAAACAGCGATGTGGTGATCTTATGTATGGGACTGGATGAGACACTGGAAGGAGAAGAGGGAGACACCGGAAACAGCTATGTATCGGGAGATAAAGAAGATATTGAACTTCCCGGAGTACAGCGAGAACTGATGGAAGCAATCGCAGACACAGGAAAACCGGCAGTATTCTGTCTGCTGGCAGGAAGTGACCTTAATCTGAAATATGCGGTAGAGAAATTTGATGCCGTCATGATGCTGTGGTACCCTGGATGCCAGGGCGGGAAGGCAGCGGCAAAGGTACTGTTTGGAGAAATCTCGCCATCAGGAAAACTTCCGGTGACATTTTATGAAAGCCTGGAAGAACTTCCGGATTTTACCGATTATTCCATGAAAGGCAGAACATATCGCTATATGGAACGAAAAGCACAGTTTCCTTTTGGATATGGTCTGACGTACAGTAAGGTGGCAGTAGATAAAGCAGAGGTCAAAACATGTGGACAGAAGATAAACGTGGAGGTAGAAGTGCAGAATAACGGCGCATATGATACAGAGGATGTTGTTCAGATCTATGTAAAAAATATCGACAGCAAAAATGCCATTCCCAATCCGATGCTGGCCGGTTTTCAGCGGATATTCCTGAAGGCGGGAGAATGCCGAAAAATAGAAATCCCAATATGGGAAAAAGCATTCACCGTAGTAGATGAAACAGGAAAACGGATGGAAGAAGGAAAGAAATTTGAAATTTATGCAGGCTGCAGCCAGCCGGATGAAAAAAGCAAAGAACTGACCGGGATCATGCCGGTAAAGATCATCTGGGAAAAATAATAAGAAAATCTAAAATAACAGGAGGGCGATGCATCAGGCAGCGCCCTCCCTTTATATCTAACGCATAAACAACCGTACCATTTTCTCATAAATCTTCCGATATTTCTGATACCGCATAGGAAGATCGATCCAGGTCTTTTTATCTACAATACTCTTATAATGAGAGAATGTCCGGAAGCCGTCGATGCCATGATAGGATCCCATGCCGCTTTCACCAAAGCCGCCGAAGCCCATATTGCTGGTTGCCAGATGTATGAGGACATCGTTGATACAGCCACCGCCGAAACCACATCGGGAAGTAACTTCCCGGGCATTTTTTTCATCTTCGGTGAAGATATAAAGAGCCAGCGGATGTGCCATGGAATTGATCTTTGTTACGGCACCTCCGAGAGAGTCATAGGTGAGGACCGGAAGTACCGGACCGAAGATTTCCTGCTGCATGACCGGATCTTCGAAGGTTACGTTATCAAGAACCGTCGGCTCGATCTGAAGTGTTTCACGGTTGGAACCACCGCCGCAGACAGTTTTGGAAGGATCGATCAGACTGTTGATACGGTCGAAATGCTTTTCGTTGATGATCTTTCCATAATTCCGGTTCTTCAGTGGTTCTTTTCCATACTGGCGTGTGATCTGTCTGCGAAGCTCTGCGACCAGGGCTTCTTTGATCTCCGGATCACAGTAGATGTAGTCCGGAGCCACGCAGGTCTGGCCACAGTTCAGGAACTTGCCGAATACGATACGTTTTGCCGCAAGGCGGAGATTGGCTGTTTTGTCCACGATGCAGGGGCTTTTTCCACCCAGCTCCAGAGTGACTGGTGTGAGGTGTTCGGAAGCCTTTCTCATGACCTCTTTTCCCACAGACTGGCTTCCCGTGAAGAAGATGTAATCAAAGTGCAGACTGAGAAGATGTGTGTTTTCCGCACGTCCGCCTGTGACAGTTGCAACGTATTTTTCATCGAAACATTCATGGATGAGAAGACGGATCACTTCACTTGTTGCCGGTGAGTAGGCACTTGGTTTCAGGATGACTGTGTTTCCGGCTGCAATGGCGTCTACCAGTGGTTCTATGGTGAGAAGAAACGGATAGTTCCACGGACTCATAATGAGAACCACACCGTAGGGGGATGGTTTGCGGAAACTGTGGGAATGGAACTGTGCCAGTGGAGTTGGAACGGTCTGTTCTTTTGCGTAGGAGCGGATATTTTTCAGCATATGTGTGATCTCGGAGAGCACCAGTCCGGTCTCACACATATAGCTTTCGAAATTACTTTTTCCAAGATCCTTTTTCAGCGCGGCGTGGATCTGATCTTCGTGTTTCCGGATGGAAGCGCGGAGACGTTTCAGGGCGCTGATGCGAAAATCAAGGTCAAGAGTTGCGCCGGAGTAGAAGTACTGGCGCTGTTTATCTAAAAGCTGGTTGATCTGTTCTTTTTCCATGGAATTGTAGTCCTTTCTGAAAAAACTGTATTCGAAATATCGAAAAAATCTTTCTATGCCAATGGCTGTTTTAGCAATTGCCTGCCGGAGGCATCAGTCTGTAATACAGTGTTTCAAGTTCGCCGGCATCCATCAGTACAGGAACCGGGTACAGAGGATTGGCTTCTTTTATCTGCGTAATGGGCAAGCTCCGGGATGTCTGTTTCCTGGATTTCCGGAATATAGTCTCCGATGCTAAAGCGTTTTTTTCATATCTTTTATTGCATCAATAAACATCCGGGCAGCAGTTTTATCGTCCTCATGTTTATCGCAGAGACCGGCAGTTACGGCAAGGTTGCGGAGTTTGTGAGTGATCTTTGAATTCTTCATAGTTTGTAGCAACATAAGTATGGGAATCTCTGTGCTTACGTGCACGCTCCAGCATATCTTTCTGGATTGTTTCCAGGATTTCCTGTACTTTCTCCACAAGCTCATCAAAT
>ENA-OQBV01000177-OQBV01000177.1-human-gut-metagenome-genome-assembly--contig:-NODE-177-length-38261-cov-3.363429_pt1 | contig 38261 bp, 29 predicted proteins | sample MGYA00242750_ERZ504559 | MGnify/ENA primary metagenome ERZ504559 (study PRJEB26092, sample SAMD00036230) | human gut metagenome | host: Homo sapiens | study: EMG produced TPA metagenomics assembly of... | reverse complement strand
GGTCGGCATCGCATTCCCCGCTCCGATCATGTTGGCGAGAAGCTCGGCTATATGGCCAATCTGGACCAGTCTTGGGTTGGCGTGGACGTCACCGAAGTGTTCTCCGAAGCTTGCGGCCGTCCGGTCACCGTGGTGAACGACGCTGATGCGGCCGGTCTTGCCGAACAGCAGTTCGGCGCAGCCAAGGGCCAGGACGGCCTGGTCGTCGCCACCACGCTGGGCACCGGCATCGGCACCGCGCTGATCTTCAACGGCGAGCTCATTCCGAACACTGAGCTCGGCCATTTGGAACTGCTCAAGGGCAAGGGTGACGCCGAGAAGTACGCGGCATCCTCCATTCGTGAAAAGCTCGATATGGGCTACAAGAAGTGGGCCAAGCGTCTGACCAAGTATTATTCCCTGTTGGAGTTCTACTTGGATCCGCAGCTGTTCGTCGTCGGCGGTGGCGTGTCCCGCGTGTCCGAGAAGTTCCTGCCGTACATCGACATCAAGACCCCGATCGTCGCAGCCAAGCTGCACAATGAGGCTGGCATCATCGGCGCTGCGTACTACGCAAGCATCAAGCAGAAGTGATGTCGTGAACCATAAAGGTTCCTAACCTTCATATAAGCGAGAGCCGTCCGATGCATCCGTCGGACGGCTCTTGTTATTCCTCTGATGATCGCATGGCGAATGCATCCTTCTTGCTCGATGCAACACTTGCGCAACCCAGAGAGTATGGTGGAGACCATGCGTTTTTCCTCCAGAGTCGATATCAGCGAGCCCAATCCCATCGCCAAAGCCGAAGCGGAAGCCAAAGCAAACGGCATCACACTCGGCAAACTCAACGACTCCAATCCAACCAAACATGCGCTCGCGTCGGAACTATTGCCGGACATCTACGGAGCGGAGCCACGCGGGCAACGATACGCACGCGAAGCGCTGGCCGCATTCCTGCATGAACAAGGCAATACCGCTACCGCCGACGACCTATACATATTGAGCTCGACGTCCGAAGCGTACTCATGGCTGATCAAACTGCTCTGCAATGCAGGTGACGCCGTGCTCGCACCGAAGCCGGGATATCCGCTCATCGAATCGATCGCACGACTCGAATGCGTCGACATGATCGAGTACCAGCAACGTTTCGACGGATCCTGGTACATCGACGTGGCCGAACTACGCGAAGCGCTTGAAGGTGAAGATGGCGGCCGCATCCGCGCGCTGGTGCTCATCAATCCCAACAATCCGACCGGATCGTACGTCAAAGCGTCGGAACGTGAGGCCATTGTGCGGCTTTGTCATGACCATGAGGTGGCCATCATCGCCGATGAGGTGTTCTACGACTATGATCTTGAACCATTCGATGGCAACGCGCGTCTCGCGGGGGAGACCGGCACGCTCACATTCGCATTGGATGGGTTCTCGAAGACGTTGGCCGCGCCACATGCCAAAGTGGGTTGGATCCAAGTGTCCGGCCCGGCGGCTGAAGTGGATGAGGCCAAGCGCAGACTCGACGTGGTCGCCGACGACTATCTGCCAATGAGTGAGATCATCGCCAAACAGATCCCCGCCATGCTGGGCGCCGCAGCCGCGCAGACCGCGCGCGTGCGAGAGCGCGTGCAAACCAACCTCGCAGCCTTGCATACCATGCTGGATGATGACGAGCAGGGCATGGTCAGCGTGTTGCGTGCCGAAGGCGGATGGAATGTGCTTTTGCGCGTGCCCAGCGTGCTTGACGAGAACGAACTGGTGTTGTCCATGATCGAAAAGCACGGAATTTCAGGACAGCCCGGCTATTTCTTCGATATGACGTCGAACGGCTATCTCGCGATCTCGTTATTGCCGGAACCCGACGAATTCAGGCATAACGTTCAGACGGTGCTTGACACCGTCAACACAATGATCGGCTGAAACATGTTGTGGTTCCATCGTCGACACCGATGAAGGAGCCGCAACATGTGGGGAACGGGAATAATCCGTGGGTATGGTCAGGCTTTGGAAGCCTCATATTTAGCGCGGATGAGGTCCGTGTAAAAGGCCACGGCCTCATGCGGGCCACCGTCGAACACCACCTGATGATCGTCGACCACCAGCGTGCGGTCGATCGCATATTCCGCGCGTGTGATCAGCTCCGTGTCATGCGTGGCGAACACTACCTGTTTGTCGTAACTGAACAGAGCTTTCGCCACATGCGCGGACGCCACCTCGTCCAAACCCTTGGTCGGCTCGTCGGCAACGATCACCGCGGGGGAGAAGCTCAATGCGGAAGCGATCGCCAGCAGATGACGTTTCTCGCTATCCAATGCGGAGGCGGGCTCACGTGCGACCGCCGCCAGATCGAAATGCGCGAACAGATTGCCGATGATCGCCTGGCGTTCGCTTTCCGGCACCTTATGCTTCTTCAACGGTCATCAATCGCCTCGCGAATGGAATCCGCTTTGTAATAACTGTTCGGAATTTCCTCGCGACGAACGCGGCCGATCATCGATTCGATACGTTTCAGATCACGTTTCACCGACGGATCATACGCAGCACCATTCGCGTCGATACGCACCGAACCGGACGTCGCAGACAATGCGCCATCCAACAGCTGCAGCAACGTGGTCTTACCGGAACCATTCAACCCGATCACAGCCACACGTTTGCTTTCCGGAGTGATCGTCAACGATGTCGGCTCCAGACCGACATTGCCATCCTCATACGTGTGGCCTGCCTGATCTAGCGTGAACGTGACGTCATGCGTCGCTTCGGGACGTTTGGATGAAAACAGCGAATCGAAAAAACCCATGGCAACCATTGTACGGGCGTGCCGAACCCATTGCATACGAAACGGGGGCCGGGAATCCAAACTCCCACAAGGAGTTTAGATTCCCGGCCCCGTCAAGCCTGCGGACAGGATGTCAGGCGAAATAGAATCCCGAGAAATCGTACTTGTACACGCGATAGATGTACGCACTGTTCAACGTCATCTTGAACTGCGCCAACAGATCGCCATCCTTGTTGTACTGGCCGAACAGGCCCTTCATGCCCGAATCGATGAGAATCTGGCCGTTGTCCAATTCCTGTGCGGAACTGACATACGGCGAATACGGCACGTTAAATGACGACACTTCCGTATACGTGCCTGCATTCTCGTCGACCAGATACCTGCGATACTGCGACTTCGCCCTGTCTGAAGACAGTTCGGTGGAGATGCCGTCGATCACCGACCAGTCAAAATCAGGACGCGTCAACGAAGTGCCGAAATTGTTATCGAACATATACATGTAATACTGGCCGTCAGGCAGCGAATCATCGGCGACATACGTGATGGAATGCTGTCCGCCGGTATCCGAAAAATCACCGGACTTCGTCAGGAAACTGCTGGCCTCCTCGGTGCCTGACCACACGGATGGCTCGCCGATCATATAATCAAGCGTCGGATCTGATTCCAGATCATCCACCTTGATGATGGTGGACGTCTCACGGGCGGAGAACAATGCGGAACCGTCATCCAACAATTGAATGGTATTGCAGTGCAGCCAATCCCAACGATTCTGGGCGCTCGAATCCGACTCGTCGGTTCCCGCATGCGTGGTGGAGGCCTTATAGCCAGCGAACAGCTCACCGAAATCCACCAAGCGGGTCACACTGCCGGTGGAAGTGCTGAGCTTGATGACCTGATCCTGCACGGCGTTGTCGTCACGGCCGAGCTCGGTGGCCAGCAGCACGATGTCGCCGTTGGAATCCATCGCATAATCATGATGCAGAATGTAGTCGGATCCCAGATCGTAGATCTTCTCCAGCTTGCCGAGACGGTTCATCGCCACCATATGATGCGTGGACGCGGAGAACCACATGAGACCGTCATCATCGAACAGCAGACGGTGCGAACGATAGTAGAGCACCGGAATCTCACCGCGCAGCACGCCGTTCGTATCGTAGTAGAACATGAAATCCTGTTCGTCGGAATCATTGCCGAGAATCGCATACAGGCCGCCGCCCAGATCCTCAACTGAATCGGCTGCGACGGTCTTCTCCAACTGCACCTCCTCATTGCCCAGCAGGGATGCGCCCCTGTGTTCGATGGCATGCGTGCGGGACTTGCCGTCGGCATCGGTCAGCGTGATGGCGACGGTGTTCTTCTCGCCGGGAATGAGGCCGAGCAGCTGGAATTCGTGGGTTTTGCTGTATTGCGATTCCTGATAGGCGTCACGGGTGAAATCCGTATAGCCGTCCGCATGCACGGTATAGGAGACGGCAACCGCGTCGTCGGTAGTGAAATACACATACAGTGACGTGGTGTTGGTGCCGTACGGATCTTCGGTGACAAACATGTCATCCTCTGTTGCGGAGGACTTGCTTTTTTCCTGCTCGAGCTTGTCGTCGGCCATATCCTGATAGTCGGCTGTGTACACGTTCTCGATACGTGCGTTCAGTCGTTCAATCCTGTTTTGTCTGATGGCCGCATCGACATTGTCGTAGCTGGCGAGGCAGACGCCCAATGCGACGGCTGATGCGACGACGGCCGCGGTCCAGCGTCTTACACGAGGATGGTTCGACAAAAGTGGAAGCGATTTCATGACTGATGTCTCCAACAAGGGTTCATCTCACAGCGAACAGTTACATCGCCACTGTTATCCGGAAAACTCGGAACAAGCCGAATGATTTATTGGAAAAATTGTGATAAAACCCTGAAATAACCCTGAAAACGCCGTAACTTACATCAGGGTGAACCACGACTGCACGTCATGAAACAAACCGGAATTATTACGAATCAACTCGTCGTCGCGGCCGTACAGGAACAACGACAACACCGTCAACGACAACGTGAACAACAGCAGCGCCAACACCAGCACGCGCAACAGCCAGCGAAACCGCGGACGTTCGCAATCCAGCGCAATAAGCATCAAAGGAAGCGAAGCCAACGCAAACAGCCAGCCGAAATCGGCGATATAACGCCATCCAAGGCCACCCAGCCGCGCGTCAAGAGCCACGATCAGCAAACCCAACAGCAGGAACATCACCAATGTGGGCCACATGCCGGCATGGCCACGAACGCGCATGCGCTTACGTAGGAACGGGCAAGCCAACGCAGCCAAAGCAAGCGGAACCATGACGAACAGGCCTCCGGGCATCGCCTCCGCAAACCCCCAATCCTTCAAAGGCGCGGGATCGACGGCAAGGAACGGGAACGTATCCGTCCAACGCAACGGCAGAAACAGGTAATATGCGACCGTCCAAACAAAATTCGACCACGACTGATGGTAACTCGTCATATCCGTAACCGTCAGCTGATACGACGAACCGAAATCGAACGGCGAGGAGAAACGCACCATGTTATAGGCGAACAAGGGCACCACCACAACCAATGCGGGCACCAGCACGGCCAAAGGCGTGCGCAACGCATGCAACACGGTGCGCGCACGCCCACGCACGCCGGAACCAGACGCGATGGCACGCAACTGCCCCACAATCGCACGAATCTGCGGCCAGAACAACGGGAACGCGGCAAACGCCACCACCACAAACGACGGACGGCAACCCACATTCGCGGCAATACACACCGAACCGGCGGCCAAACGAGGCAGCGACAACGATTCGACCGTATTCGCACCACCATCGCCACCGGCATCGGCCGCGTTCGGGTGCGCCGCACCCATCCATAGCCATAAGCCCAACGTGCTCAACAACAAGGACGCCGCAATCGGCACCGAATAAAAATTCGTCCGATACCACAAGTACGGGGCGTTCGACGCCAAAACCACAAACACGCACAACATGCTGACCGCAGCCAGCGAAACATGCGGACGCACACGCTCGATCACGCGAATCGTCAACAGGCACGCGAACACCAAAAAAACAAACATCAGCAGCGGCACCGCAGCGCCAGACGGCATCATCAGACCACCATCAACCCACAACGACGTTATCGCACGATACGGCACAAACAACAGCAACGCCGGCACCACGCCAAAATACGAATACCAACGACCATCAAAAAACGCATAATCCCAATACACCGGACTCACACCATCGGCAAGCAATTGCTGACGAGTCGTCACATCATACGGATTATCCGCATCGCGCAACGCGTCGGGCACATCCAAATCAAGCCACGCATGACCATCAAGCAACGCCCGAGCCACATGATCATACTGATCGTAATCATACGTATACATGCCATCCGTATGAAAACTCAACGGCACTGCAGACACCAACTGCCACGCCACCGCCGCAACAGTCACCAACCCAGGAACCGTCAACAACACGCCCAACGTCACACGCTGACGCACACTCGACGTATTCAACGGCACCTTCCACAGGCGCGAGCCCGGACGCCACAACGCCACCAACACCATCACCAACACCAACAACGCCACACGCAACGGACTCACCGAAAACGGCACACGCACATTCGCGCGAACCGCATCAAACGGAATCAATGACCCCTTCGGCTCCACCACCTGCACGCGCACCGTACGACCGGCCGCAGCCCTCACATACAACGAACGAGACGAATCCAACGACACCGAACACAACGAACCAGCCACACGATCCGCATCCGCACGAACACGCACCGTACGCAACACGCGCGAACCGGCAGGCACACCACCCATAACCTCATCGGACACCGGCACGATCCGCACATACTCAGACGAACCATCCGCAGCCACCTGCAAATACGCCTGCGTCGGATCAGTAACCTCCAACAACCCGTCATCACGACGCTCAAGCCCCGGCCCCAACGTGTTATACGCAGCCGCCGAATCACCCGACGCCGCCAACGAGCGGAAAAACGGCACATTACACAACACGCACTCAACCAACACCACCACAACAAAAGCGGCTACAATAGCTGCGCACACACGATGACGCGCCTGAAAACGCTGTTTCGAAAAAGTCACGAACTTTATTCTAAAGGCTGCATGTCGCATTGAATTGAAAGAATGGCCCACATGTCACACCTCACACCAGCATCGCCATCAGCACACCATCCACACCAAGGACGGACCATGCTCAACCACGCCATGCAAGGGGTACGACAACTCATCAACCACAACAAACACCCCCACAACACCGCCGACGCCAACCCCTTCGGCAAAGCCCTCGACACGCCAGACGACATCGTCGATGAACTCACCCGCAACGCCATCAAACTCAACCCACTCATCAAACGACGCATCATCAAAGGCTTCGAAGGCATACCAAGCACACTCCAACTCGGCTGGGCGCAACTGCCACAAACCCAAGGCAAAGCCTTCTCCATCGGACTATTCACCGACAACAACCACTTCGCGCAAATCGCGCTCGCCGACAGCAAAGCACGCGTCTTCGCGGGCACCAATCCCGAAATGGACGTGCAGGATCTGGAACCACGATTCATATTCGTCAAAGAAGAAACCCTCACCCTGCCAGACGGTCCACGATTCGGACACGCGACAAACGGCGCGCCGAAGATGGTGCGCGCGTCGCAAGGCGGTGTCGTGGGACGCATGCCCGGTGGCCGCATGATGTGGCTCGCATCCTGGCTGAAAGTCGGCAACCGCTACACGCTCGAACAGATGCGTGCCAACCTGCCGGAAACCATGCGATTCGATCTGGAATACAGGGATGCCATCACCATCGCATTCTTCGCAGCCTACATGCTGCCGCAAATGAACGGGCTACTCGTGGGATTCGGCACGGGCAACATCTTCCGCAGGCTCAACCGAGAGGCGCCGATGGGCGCGATCCGCCGATCCATCAGAGACACGATGAGCGCACGCTCCCATGGCATGCGCGCATCCGGACTTGAGGATTATTTCGCCGACCTCATGCGCGAGGCAGGCGCCCTTGACAAAGACCAAGGGCTCGAAGCAGTACACGGCGCGGAACCATTGCACCTATACACGTCCAGCTACTCGGGCTGCTATTTCTTCGCTTGGGATTCCACACTGCCGTTCTCGGCATCGCTGCGCGCGCTGAACATCGAAGGCAACCTCAACCGTTTCGCCGCAGTCAGTTCATGGCTGGAACGCAACGCCCGTATCGGCAAGCTGCCCACAGAAGACACCGTAACCCGCGCGGAAGCCGCGCAAATCGACATGGCGCTACTGGAAAATCCGGCGCTGATCGCATTGAAACCGGACGACGAATTCGGCGCGATCCTCGACTCACAGCAGGATGACGGCGTCCAAGCCGTCATGCGCCTGGTGGACATCGCCGCGGAAACCAGACGTTCCATCGCCGAAAACACGAAGGACGGCGAGGATGGTACCGCCTTCGGAGCCGAAGGCGGTTCGGAATGGGTATACCGCCAGACAATGTCGAGACTATTGCGCAGCATGCGCCTGCCATACCGCTTCGACGTGGACTTCCGATGCAGCCTCCAAGACGGCAATATGGCCATCGGTTTCACCTCTGCCGGCGTTTCCATGATGCCATCCACCAAATATGACGTGTCCCGCCACGCATGGGTGGATATGACGGACGCCGAACGCGCCCGCATGAGCGCGGACTACAATCTGCGTGTTGGGCTGATGATGGCCGCGTTGAGTTTTGGCGCCGATCCGGGCATACAGCGTGTGTCGATGCATATCGATTCGATTGGTTTGGAAGAGGCCGTGGCCGAGCAGGATTCCGCCATCAGCGAGCTGATGAGCGAGGCTTTGGCGGCTTTCGAACGCATTCGTACTGGAGATATGGGTGTTTCTGGGTCCAAGGCCGATCCGAAGGACGGCGATTTCCATGGAGACCCGTCCCGTCCGGTGGCGCCGAGATCCGCCGACATGGGCGTTGATGGCGTCAACTCCGAGGATACGGATGATGCGTTGAACAGCCAATTCGAGGATCTGATGCGGGATATCGACTTCGACGAAGTGACGTTCGCGGTTCCCGACGAGATTGCGGACGATTCCTCTAGCGTGGACGACGGTTCCGCACAGGGCGTGCATGATGGCGCTCTTGACGCGGGACTGATCGGCTTCGGCGATTTCGATGGGAATGGTGATGATCCATTAAGCCAGCTTCGCAAGAATCCGACCGTACGCAATCTGGTGACGGTCACCTTCACCAGAAGCGAATTCATGGAGCGTCTGGGCGAGTGCGGATTGTCTGATCCAACAGGCACATACCGTATGTTCGATGCGGAAATGGATGTGGACGGCCTCGGCGCATTGAAGCCAGTGGACGCCACGTTCGATTTGCGCGATAGTCGTTTCTCCCCATCCGGAAGTCAGGAGGAGCCTGAGCTTTCCGACGCCATATTCGACCATGACACGGCACAGCTGTTCGGCTGCCGTGACATGTCGGGGTTGTCCATTCAGCGCGTCGACCTGCTGCAGCGCGCGGTTGGCGAATTCCACAGAATCGCGCAGGACTCCCATCTGGAATCGGTGGCCAAGGCAAAGCAGGCCATGGACGTCATCAACACCATTGCCGACCCGGAATTGACGTCGTTGGCTCCGCAGGTGACGAGTGCGCTCATCGATGGCAAAGACACTCCGGACTTCTCCTTCCGCTTGGCCGACGAGCTTGACGCGGAACGCATCAAGGCGAGAGACCTGCTGTTCTCAGGACAGGTCGACCAAAGCGTGGAACTGGCCGAAGCGGCGTTGGAGCGAATGGACCGACTGTTCGCTTCGAATCCGGGCGTGCCGCGGTATTTCAACTCGTATGCGGAACGCGTCATCTACAATCGCATGTTCGCCACGGAAGGCGAACGGACCGTGCTGATTCCGGACAATCTGTTCTACGCGCATATGGAACTCGCCGACGTGCTTGCACAGGTCAAAGGCGTGAAGGCCGCGTTGCCGCATCTCAATGCGATGGTGCGATATGCGCCGGCCTACCCGCTTTCTCATCTCAAGCTGGCGGTTCAACTGGCGCGCGCCGAGGATTGGGATCCGGCCAGAGCGGCTTGCCTCAACGCGTTGCACGTCGCACTTGACCGTGAGGATGCGTCGTTCGCCTATTACAGACTCGCCTATGCGGAATGGATGTGCGACCACTTCGACATCGCGGCCGCCGCGTACATCATGAGCGAGGAGATTGCCCCCGGGCGAATCGCCATGCTGGAGAGCGAGCTGCAGGAATTGATCGGACGCGCGCAATCGCAATGCATTCCGGTGCCCACCGACGTTCCGGAAGCCATGCACGTGCTTACCCAAGCGGGACTGCCGGTATGGCCCAATACCCAGGTCGCATCCTTGGTACGCAAGGCCGCGCGGGTCTGTGTGGATGAAGGCATGTTCGTGCCGGCACGTACGCTTTCGGTTGCCGCTTCAAGGATGGATGACGAGGAGCGCGACGGTGCCGACGTGGTGCAGATGCAGTTCCTGAGGTCGTTGAACAACTGAACGGCGTGCTTTCCGCAGTGCGCCAAACAGACGTTGGCGATGCAGCAAATCGAACATTTGTGCGATAATGTGTGCATGGCGGCTCTGACCGGCAAAACATTGAAGACAGTGACAAGGCAATGACAATGACAAGGCATGACGATTCCGAACAACTCGCATGGGATTTTGACGCTTCTGAAATGGGCGGCGATACGGGCTCCGCGTCAACCGCTGTGGTTCCCGACGGGGGAGTCAGCTCATATGCGCCGGGCAGTGAACGCTGGATCGCCGCATTGCAGCCAACCGATGCCGACGCCATGCGGTTGACCCGACTTGATGTCTCGTCCATCAGTGCTGAAGCCGCGGCTCGATTGTGGGCGCGTGTGGCGGCGTGGGTGGAATCCGACCAGATCGCATACTACATCGATGACGCGCCGGTCTCGTCCGACGCCGCCTATGATGCGAGAATACGTTGTCTGCAGGCGTTGGAAGCCCAGTTCCCATCCCTCGATTCCGCGCAATCGCCGACGCATCGTGTCGGAGGCACCTTCTCCAATGATTTCGCATCGGTACGCCACCCGTCTCGCATGATGAGTCTTGACGATGTCTTTTCGCTTGAGGAACTGCATGAATGGTACGACGGTGTTATTCGGGGACTTGATTGGCCTGAGACGAAGCCTTTGCCGATGACATGCGAAGTGAAAATCGACGGTCTTGCGCTTAACCTCATCTACCGTAACGGCGTGCTCGAGCAAGGTCTGACCAGAGGTGACGGCGTGATCGGCGAGGATATCACGCTCAATGTGCGCACCATCTCCACCATTCCGCAGAATCTTGCGGGACCGGAAGAAGACATTCCCGAATTCGTGGAGATCCGCGGTGAGGTCTTCATGCGATGGGACGATTTCAACACGCTCAACAAAGAAAACGAGGATGCTGGGCGCGCGCCTTTCGCCAATCCACGTAACGCGGCTGCCGGAAGCCTGCGGCAGAAGGATCCGCGCATCACCGCCACCAGAAGGCTGAGCTTCTATGCGCATGGCATTGGAACGCTCCAGTGGGGCGCCAAACGTGGTGCCGACCATGATGCGGTCAACAACCAATCCGAAGCGTATGGGTTGTATAAGAAGTGGGGCATACCCGTTTCGCCACATAACCGTGAGGTCACCACATTCAGCCAGATTCTCGACATGATCGATTACTACGGCGAGCATCGTGGAGACATCGAACACGCGCTCGACGGCATTGTCGTAAAAGTGGATGATTTGGGATTGCAACGATCGTTGGGCGCGACCTCGCGTGCTCCGCGTTGGTCCATCGCCTACAAGTACCCGCCGGAGGAAGTCAATACGGAACTGCTTGACATCACCGTGCAGGTGGGGCGCACCGGCCGTGTGACCCCAGTGGCCATATTGAAGCCCGTATATGTTGCGGGTTCGACGGTGTCGAGAACCACCTTGCACAATCCATTCGAAGTGGAACGCAAGGGTGTGCTCATCGGAGACACCGTTGTGGTGCGTAAGGCGGGCGATGTGATTCCCGAACTCGTAGGTCCTGTGCTGGAACGCAGGGAAGGACACGAAGGCCAGCTGCGCCGTTTCGTGATGCCTTCGCACTGCCCGAGCTGCGGGGCGGAACTCGCTCCGGCCAAAGAGGGGGACAAGGACATCCGCTGCCCGAACGTGGAATCCTGCCCGGCACAGTTGACCGAACGCATCATCAATCTGGCATCCAGGAAAGCGTTCGATATCGAGCATTTAGGCGACCAATCCGCCATCGCTTTGACGAATCCGGAAGAGGACCGTCCCGATTCGACGGCCACCTACGCGCCGAACATCACGGAAATCGTGGTGGAGCCGGGCGCGGAGCCCGAACCGTACGAGCCTGTGGAAGGTCTGGAGCTGCCGGCCCGCCAAACACCGGTGCTGTCCAGCGAAGCCGGTCTGTTTTCGTTGACGTCCGCCGATCTGCAGGATGTTCGCGTATGGCGTGAAGCGCCGATCATCGAAATCCACGAAACCATCGGCAAGAACGGCAAGCCGAAAAAGATACGCAAACGCATTGGCGGATCGGGACTGTGGCATCAGGTTCCGGCGTTCTGGACGGCTCCTACAGTTGCGAGAAAACGTAAGGACTCCGTCGACGAATCCGCGGAATATCCCGAATATGACGTGCCTGAAGATGCCGTGGTCGTTCGCGAGGAAACCAAGGTGTCGCGTTCCGGAACATCCAGTGTGCAGCCGATATATATACGCCCCGCGGAAAACACGAGGAAAATGCTTGACGAAATGGACAAGGCGCGCCATGCCGACCTATGGCGTGTGCTTGTGGCCCTGTCCATTCGGCGGCTCGGTCCTCCCACGGCGCGTACCATCGCCAACACATTCGGTTCGCTCGACGCCATCGAACAAGCCAGCGTGGATGAACTGTCACAGATAGACGGCATCGGTCCGGAAATTGCCGAATCCGTGGTCACCTGGTTTGCTTCGGCCAAGAATCCAGGCGATTGGCGTGGCATGGTGCTGGAAGCATGGAAGGCAGCCGGAGTGGGAGTCGGACAGGCACAGACCAGTGCTCTGCCGCAGACACTGGAAGGCAAGACAGTGGTCGTCACTGGTTCGTTGGTTGATTTCTCGCGGGATTCCGCCAAAGAGGCGATTATCTCCCGCGGTGGAAAGGCCGCAGGATCGGTCAGCAAGAAAACCGATTGGGTGGTCGTCGGCGAAAACGCTGGTGCCAAAGCCGCCAAAGCCGAGGAATTGGGAATCGCCATGCTGGACGAGGACCAGTTCAAACTGCTGCTGGAAAACGGAACGGTGTGACGCGTGCCATATCAAGCCGGCAACGTAATCACAAGAAGGCTCTGGCATGCCGCGCTTCCAGACGCTAGTCTGGTACGCGGCTAAAGGAGGAACCATGACCGACGAGCGCACCATCGAAGCGCGCATCTATGAGCGACTCAGCAAAGTAATCGACCCGGAACTGGGCCGATCCGTGACCGATTTGGGCATGATCGCAGCCATAGACGCGATACCGGTGGAAGGTAAGACGAACACCTACGAGGTTCGTGTGGAGGTCGAACTGACGGTGGAAGGCTGTCCACTGTCGCAGACTATCACCAACCAGATCAACGGAGCGGTGTCGTCATATCCGGAAGCGACATTGCTGCCGCGCATCGAAGTCGGGTCCATGAGTCAAGACAAGCTCACCCAACTTGTGGCAGGCCTCAAGGCCGAACGCAAACAGAATCCGTTCAACAAGCCGGGCATCAAAACCCGTATTTTCGCCATAGCATCCGGCAAAGGAGGCGTCGGCAAGTCTTCCGTCACTGCGAATCTTGCTGCCACATTTGCCGCATTGGGGTACGACACGGCCGCCATCGACGCCGACATCTATGGTTTCTCACTGCCGCGACTGTTCGGCGTGCATGCGCAACCCACCAATCTGAACGGCATGCTCATGCCAGTTACCGCATGGGGTGTGAAATTGATTTCCATCGGCATGTTTGCCGGCGCCGATCGTGCGATCCTTTGGCGAGGCCCGCGATTGCAGCGTTCTCTTGAACAATTCCTTTCAGACGTATGGTGGGGCGAGCCTGACGTGCTGCTGCTCGACTTGGCACCAGGTACCGGCGACATGGCGATTTCCGTGGCGCAGGCTCTGCCGAACGCGGAACTGGTGGTGGTCACCATGCCGCAGCCATCCGCCTCGGACATTGCGGTCCGCTCCGGCCTGGTGGCATTGCAGGTACCGATGAAGGTACGCGGCGTTGTGGAGAACATGAGCTATTACGAGCATCAGGGCGAACGCCTGCGGATTTTCGGCGAAGGTGGGGGTGCGCGTGTGTCGGAGCAGTTGACCGAAAGCCTTGGCTATGATGTTCCTTTGCTCGCACAGCTACCGTTGGAGCCGGAATTGCGTGAGACCGGTGAGGCCGGCCGCCCCGCCGTGTTGAACGAGGATGGCGCGTTGCGCGCCGATGGCATTGGCGAGACGTTCAGGAATCTGGCCGAATCGTTGATGCACAGACCTATGTGATGTGCGGGGCACGTATCCAGGCCGTCATGACCTGCGGTATGGACAGTGGCCTAATGCGGCTGCGGATTCACAGCTCATCCGGGGAACGTCTGGGTGGAAAACGAAGCGAAATGAAATGACCCTTGTGAAAATCTTGTGCCTTGTGTAGTATCAAGCGCAGACACGGGGGCCGTATGGCTGAGAGGAAGCAAGCGCTTCAACCGTATGAACGTATACCGGGTAATGCCGGCGCACGGACGTCTCTCTTTTCCCGTGCCTTGACATAGAGAAAGGCACATTCATGACCGTAAATGAATCTTCCGTGGTGAAGAAGCATAACAATAAATGGCGAGTTGTTGACATCGTCGTGGCCGCTATCATCGCGGTTGCGGCTGGCGTGATTTTCTGGGGCTGGGATGTCATCTGCGCCGCTCCGATTACGCTTTTCGAAGCGGTGACGCCGGGCTTCGAAGGCTTGTTGAACGGCATCTGGCTGTTTGCGGGTCCGCTGGCCGCCATCATCGTGCGAAAGCCTGGTGCTGCGTTGTTCGCTGAAACCCTTGCCGCCGCTCTGGAGCTTGCCATGGGCAATCCGTGGGGCATCGGCGGTTCTTTGATTATCGGTATCTGCCAAGGCCTCACTGCCGAAATCGGTTTTGCGATTTTTGCATACAAACGTTGGGATTTGCTGTCGACCACCATCGCTGGAACCCTCGCCGGCTTGGGATGCTTCCTGTATAACTGGACCGTGAATCCTGCTTGGGCAGGTTTGCGTATTGTCGTCAGCTGCGTCACTTCCGTTATTTCCGGCGCTCTGGTGGCTGGAGTCCTGATGTATCTGCTGCAGCAGGCCATCGCTCAAACAGGCGTGCTTGACCGTTTCGAATCCGGCCGTGCGAAGGCCTTGGTATGACGATTCGTTAATGAAGTCCCGTATCGCATTCACAGTGGTGGATACGGGACTTCTTTGATGCGTGTTCGTTCTGCAAACGCGGAATGCAAGAGGGATGAAAGAACGATTCATGGGTACTGATGCAGAAAAATCGTTTTCCGCAGCCGGGGTGGTCGCACGCGATTGGGGATGGCGACACGCCTCACGTAAGGATTTCGCGTTAAGGCATGTGGATTTCACCATACAGCCAGGGGAGCGCGTGTTGTTGTTGGGCGCTTCCGGCGCTGGAAAATCGACGTTGATGTCCGGTCTTGCCGGCGTGCTCGGCGGCGATGACGAAGGCGAGCTTGAAGGAGAGCTGCTGATTGACGGAGTGGACGCCCGTCAGGCACGCGGACGTTCCGGATTGGTGTTGCAGGATCCTGACGCGCAGACGATTCTGGAACGTGTGGGCGATGACACCGCTTTCGGTTGTGAAAATCTGAATCTGCCGAAAGATGAGATTTGGAGCAGGGTCCGTTCCTCGCTCGACATTGTTGGACTCGGCTACATGAAACTTGACCGCTCCACACGCAGACTGTCCGGCGGCCAGCGCCAGCGTCTGGCCTTGGCCGGCGTGCTCGCCATGCATCCCGGACTGCTGCTGCTCGACGAACCGACGGCCAACCTCGATCCGGAGGGCGTCAAGGAAGTGCATGATGCGGTACGCCATGTGCTGGAACAGACCCGTGAAACCTTGGTGGTGGTGGAACACCATATTGACGTATGGCTTGATCTGGTGGATCGGGTTATCGTACTCGGCAAGCCGGAGGCCGACTCGCATGTCAGCGGCGTCATCGCAGACGGCACTCCGGAAGAAGTGTTCGGCAGCATGGCATCGGTGCTCGCAAAGGGCGGCGCATGGGTTCCAGGACGCACCATCGAAAGTCATACCCCCGAATCCAGCCAATCGTCGGGAGATGTTGTTCTGCGAACGGAGGATCTCAGCTTCGGGCGTGACTTCGCGCTTGGCGAGCATGTGAACCTCGTGTTCCATGCTGGCGAGATCACCGCACTGACCGGCAAAAACGGCGTGGGAAAATCCACGCTCGCGTTGACTTTGGCCGGCTTGCTCAAGCCGATTTCCGGCCGTGTGAGCATGGATGAGACCATGGTTCCCGCACGTAGGGAGAACGACGTCTTCACTTGGAAAAGTCGGGATCTGCTCGGACGGATCGGCATGGTGTTCCAGGAGCCGGAACACCAGTTCGTCGCATCCAGCGTGCGTGACGAAGCGGCGGTCGGCCCCAAATCCATGGGCAAGAGCGAAGAAGAGTCTTACGCTATAGCCGACAACATGCTTGAGCGTATGAATCTTGCTAGATTCGCTCAAGCTAATCCGTTCACATTATCGGGCGGCGAAAAAAGAAGGCTTTCCGTTGCCTCCATGCTGGCCGCCGCGCCGAAAGTCTTGGTGATGGACGAGCCGACGTTCGGCCAAGACTTCACCACATGGACGGAAATGGTGAAACTGATCGCCGGTGCGCGTGACGCCGGCTGTTCCGTCATCATGGTCACCCATGACGAACCATTGATCGAAACGTTGGGAGCGCGTCGCGTTCTCGTAAGCGAGGGGGAGTGAGATGGAACAGTTGGAAACCATCAGCGTGGTACCGCACAAGGAACGTCATGACGATGCCAAGCCGGCATCGCCGTCATGGTTCGTGGCAAAAATCAATCCGGTCAGCCGTTTCATCGGCGCGCTGATACTATGTATTCCCATGTTCGTGACGCTGGACGTGGTCTCCGCGTCCGTGGCACTCGCATTGGAGGTGTTGTTGCTCTGGATTGGCGGCGTCGCTCCGTGGACGGTGCTTCGTAAAACCTGGCCGGTGTGGATTGCCGCTTCGGGAAGTTTCATTTCCGTGTCGTTGTATGGCAAGACCTCCGGGGCCGTGCTGGTCAATCTCGGTGATGTCGTTGTGATTTCGCAGGGATCGTTGTACTTGGCGTTGGCCACGTTCCTGCGTGTGGCGGCCATTGCCGTTCCCGGCGTGATTCTTGCGCTTGGTCTTGATCCGACTGATTTGGCCGATGGTCTGGTGCAGATTCTGCATTTGCCGTCGCGTTTCGTGTATGGCGGTTTGGCTGGCATGCGCATGTTTACTTTGCTGCAGGATGATTGGCGTGCGCTTGGGCAGTCCCGTCGTTCTCGTGGATTGGGCGACGGCAGCGCCGTCAAACGTGTGTTCTCGCAGGCGTTCAGTCTGCTGGTCGTGTCGATTCGACGCGGCACGAAACTCGCCACCGCCATGGAAGCTCGTGGTTTCGGCGCGGACGCTCCGCGAAGCCAGGCTAGGAAATCGAGCTTACATGCCGTCGATTGGCTGTTTTACGTGATTTGCGTGGCCGTGCCGGTGATTGCGTTGTCTTGCGCTTATTTCACCGGTTACTGGCATTGGGCTTTTACCGGCACTGGCAATTAATCGGAGCAGGGCTGCGCAGTACGAGGTTTGTTGAATGCGCGGCGGATTTGCGAAGGGCGTTTCATTCGTTGTATGGAATGGAACGCCCTTCGCATTTGCCCGTTGTTTTTCTCAAAAAGATATGTGATATCCGCTACTTGGCAAGCTTGTCAAGCAGCAGCGCTTCGGTGATCACATTGTTTTTCAGGCTGGGAAGACTGATGGATTCGTTCGGGCTGTGCGCGTTGGCCTTCGGATCCTCGGGACCGGTGACCAGCACCTGCGCGTCCGGGAAAATACGCTGCAATTCCGGAATGAACGGAATCGAGCCACCTTCGCCCTTATTGACCGGAGCCACGCCAAACGCCTCTTCCATGGCGTCCATGGCGTCTTTGGTAGCCTCGGCATTTGGATCCATGGCCCAACCCATGCCATTATCAAGCTTGTCGACCCACACTTCGGCGCCAAACGGAGCATGCTCGACCATGAACCTGGCAAGTGCTTCCTGAGCCTCTTCCGGACGCTGGTTTGGAGCGGTGCGCAGGCTGAGACGGAACGTCGTTTCAGGGGAGATCACGTTGAACGATCCCTCCACTGGATGAGCATCGAAGCCGATGACGGTCACGCTCGGCTTGGTCCACAGACGTGCGGCCAAAGAACCGGTGCCGGCCAGACGGTAGGAATCGACGATGCCGGCGTCCGTACGCACGGTTGCCTCATCCATATCTCGCTGCAGTCCGCCGATTGGATCTTCTGAGGCGACGCCCGGTACCACCAAATCGCCATGCTCGTCATACATGGAAGCGATCAGCATGGAGGCAAGCGTGTTCGCATCGAGGATCGGTCCGCCGTACTGACCGGAGTGCACCGGATGATGCAGCGCCTTGACGTGCACGTCAATATCGGTATTGCCTCGCAGCGACGTGGTGAGCGAGGGGATTTCAGCGGACCAATTGCCCGAGTCGGCGACGATGATCACATCGGAATCGAATTCGTCCTTATGCTCCTCGATGAAGGGAATGAAGCTTGGCGATCCCATTTCCTCTTCGCCTTCGATGAAGACTTTGATATTGACCTTCAAATCGTCGCCGAGCGCCTGCAATGCGCCGGAATGAATGGCGATTCCGCCGCCATCATCGGCCGCGCCGCGTCCGTACAGGCGTGTGTCGATTACCGTGCCGACGAATGGGTCGGTGTTCCATACGCTGGCATCGGGCACCGGCTGCACGTCGTGATGCGCGTACAACAGCACGGTTGGAGCGTCGATATCGACGATTTTCGAACCGATGACCTCCCAAGCGCCCGGCGTGCCATCGGGATTGTGCGACTGCACCACATGCGCATCGACACCTACCTTGTTCAGCTCTTCGGCCACGAATTGCGCGGACTGTTTCATATGATCCGCGGTAATGCCTTTTGCGGAAATGGACTGCAACGCGATTTTCTTGTTCAGCACGTCGACAATGCGGTCAAAATCCGCTTCGACGCGCGCGCGAATCTCATCGGCATGTAAAACTGCCATACTGCTCCTCCTTATATATGCGGCATATACGCATCTTGGAAACGTGCCGCCGCATGCTATCGAATGACCATTGTATCCGTCGAACCAATCACGTCCAATCGTTGACATGAATGAGGCAAGGCGTCGATACGTCAATTTACGCTCTATAGGCATGAGTGTGTTTAATAAGAAGGAAGATGCGGACCAGGAGCCTGTCGGGAAGAAGGCTGCGGAGCCTACTGCCGGCAAGGGGCGTCCGACGCCGAAGCGCAAGGATGCCCAGGCGCAGAATCTCCGTCCGCTGGTTCCCAAGGATCGTGAAGCGAGCCGCAAGGCCGCCAAGGCGCGTATGCGCGAGCGTGAAAACGCCGAATACGATGCCATGCAGAAGGGCGACATCAACCATATGCCGAAGTCCGAGCGTCTGCCGTGGCGTATATACATCCGCGACTACGTCGATGCCCGCTTCAACTTGGGTGAGTTCTTCATTCCGGTCGCCTTCGTCATTTTGATCGGTTCGATTTTCGTGACCTACAAGTGGCCGGCGTTGGCATTGCCGTTGATGCTGCTTATGTACATCTATCTGTTTGCGGTGATCATCGACATCGTGATCATGTGGCGCAAGCTCAAGAAGAAGCTCATTGAAAAGTTCGGCGAGCAGTCCGTGGCCAAGGGCATGCGTTCCGGTTCCTACGCGTGGAGCCGTGCCATCCAGATGCGTCGCTGGCGTCTGCCGAAGCCGCGCTATCAGAAGCGTGGACACTGGCCCGAGTGATCCATTCTGCGAGAATCGCAGTTGCTTTTTCAAGCCGTCGGCGAAAACCGACGGCTTTTCCATTACCATGTAACCAGTTGTAACGCACGAATCAACGAGGGCAGGCATGACTGAACAGCATTTCGACATTGTCATCATCGGAGCGGGACCAGGAGGATATTCCACGGCATTGCGTGCCGCGCAGCTCGGCAAAACGGTGGCGCTCATCGAACGCGACAAAACGTTGGGAGGCACCTGCCTCAATCGTGGTTGCATTCCGTCGAAGGCGTTGCTGACGGCCGCACACAGTGCGCAGAACATACGCCAGGCGGAACGTATGGGCATCAGTGCCACCTTACAGAGCATTGATTTCGGCAAATTACGTGACTTCCGTACGTCCACGGTGGAGACGATGACGAAGGGGTTGGCGGGATTGCTGTCGCATCGCGGCGTCACGGTGTTCCGCGGCGAGGCTGAGTTGAGGGACGTTCATGATGTGCATGTCGCGCCGGCCGGGGGAGAAGCGCAGGTCATGCGTTCCTTCAAGGCGGGAGTGGAGGAACCCGTCGGGTCGGAGCTTACCATCAAAGGCGAAGATATTGTGCTGGCGACCGGATCGCGACCGTTACCATTGCCGGGCAACCCGTTTTCAGGTGCGTTGATCGATTCGACGCAGGCTTTGGAATTGGATACGTTCCCGTCCAGTGCGGTGATTGTCGGAGCGGGTGCGGTGGCGTTGGAATTCGCTTCGTTGTGGAATGCCGCGGGATGCGAAGTGACGTTGCTGATCCGCAAGGACCGCGTGCTGTCGTCTTGGGAGAAGCGGGCTTCGATGACGTTGACCCGCGAGCTCAAACGTCGCGGCATCAGCGTGGTGACGCGTGCGTCGGTGGATTACGTGGATACCGGTGCGAATTTGGGCGCCACCGTGCATTACAGGCAAGGCGGCGGCGAGGAGGAGCGCACCGCATATGGTGAAGTGGTGCTTGCTGCTATCGGACGTATACCGAACACCGATGCCGGCTGGTTCGCATCCAACGGCATCGAATTGGAGGAACGCGGTTATGTTTCGACCGACGCGTATGGGCGTACGAATGTGGAGGGCGTATGGGCCTTGGGCGACATCACTCCGGGGCATGCTTTGGCTCATCGCGCGTTTGAACAGGGCATCACCATCGCCGAAACCATCGCAGGACTTGACCCCAAGCCGGTATCCGACGAAACCGTGCCGCAAGTCGTGTTCTCTTTCCCTGAAGCGGCAAGCGTCGGTCTTGCACTCGACGATGCGAAATCGTGTGAAACCATCATCAATCCGCAGGAAACCGCATATCCCATGTTGTCCAACTCGCGTATGCTCATGAGTGGGGAAGGCGGATCCATGACCATCGTCAGCGGTGCGATGGCAGGCGCTCCGGATGTTCCCCTCGTGCTTGGCGTGCATATCGTCAGCCCGCTCGCCAGCGATCTGATCGCGGAAGCCGAACAATTGGTCGGCAACCGGGTGCCGCTCGCCGCCGCGGCGAGGCTCATTCACCCGCATCCCACCTTCAGTGAATCGTTCGGCGAGGCGCTGCTTAAGGCGGATGGCAGGCCTCTACATACCCGATAATCCCCGTCAATCAAGGAAAAACGGCGGAAACCGTGCGATATGGCATGGTTCCTGATAAACTACCGTTCCAGTGTGAGTAACCGCATAACCAAGTGAGGAAGTCGATGGCAGACAAAGAAGAGCCAAAGAAGAAGCAAAGCACCATCAAGCAGATCATTCAGATCTTCAAGTACACCCACGCCGAAGATAAGGCTCTTCCGTGGTTGTGCGGCGGCGTGTTCGTGGCGCCGATCGTTGTGTTCGTGGTGCTTGGCATCGTGTTCAAGTGGTCGGTGATCGGATGGATCACGTCCATGATCCTCGCCATCATGCTTGGCCTGCTGTTCGCCACCATGATGCTCACCAACCGTGCCGACAAAGTCGGATACGCCAAGCTTGAAGGGCGTCAGGGTGCTGCCATCAGCGTGCTCGGCAACATTAACAAGGCTGGCTTCAACTTTCCGCAGGAGCCGGTGTGGGTTGATCCGAAGACCAAAGACGCCATTTGGCGCGGCACCGGTTACAACGGCATTTATCTGCTCGGCGAGGGCGATTACAATCGCGTCAAGCGTGCCATGGACCGTCAGGAGCAGAATATCAAGGGTGTGACCGCCGGTTCCGATATTCCCGTCTACCGTATCTACGTCGGCCAGGGCAAGAATCAGACGAGACTGAAGAATCTGCGCAAGACCGTGCTCAAGTGCAAGAGCTACCAGCCGACCAGCCACAAGAACAAGCTGATGGCAGCCATCCATCCGAAGAGCCGCTTCATGCTTACCAAGACCGAGCTGAACATCCTCAACGAGCGTCTGCGCACTCTGCAGATGAAGAACGGCATGGGCATTCCGAAGGGCGTCGACCCGATGCACCCGCAGCGCATCAGCCGTCGTGCTATGCGTGGCCGCTGATTTTCCTGGAATCGTAAAGCCGGCTTACATATGGGAACCTCGATGAACACGTTATCGAGGTTCCTTTTTCATATCTCCGTTACCTTCCGCTGGCCTGCGCGCATGCGGTAAGGTTTTTGAGAAAAGAAATGGACGTCGCAAGCGACATGACGACACGAATGTCCACAAATTGAGCGGTTTTGCAGAGGCAAATACGAGCGTTCGTAACAATTGAACCCCAGTTTTTCGCGAAATCATCCTTCGAATATGTCATTACGAAACATTCTCGTAACCCAATTGGCGAGTGAGCGAAACGCGCGTTCCTAGACTAAGAGCCTGTAAGTTACTTATTCGAAAGGAGCGGTCCCGTGACTGCACTTGAAACCAAGGCTGATGCTGAGGCCCTTATCAACAAGGAAGGCATCGAGTATGTCTCCGTTCGCTTCACTGATCTGATCGGTGTTCAGCAGCACTTCACCGTGCCGGCAAGCGAATTCCTGAAGGACGCCTTCACCGACGGCATGCCGTTCGATGGCTCCTCCGTGGAAGGCTTCCAGGCCATCAATGAATCCGATATGAAGCTGGTGCCGGACGTTTCCACCGCATTCGTCGATCCGTTCCGCAAGCACAAGACCCTCGACGTGGCCTTCTCCATCGTCGACCCGCTGACCGACGAGCCGTACTCCCGCGATCCGCGTCAGGTTGCAGGCAAGGCCGAGGCCTACCTGAAGTCCACCGGCATCGCCGACACCGCTTCCTTCGCTCCGGAAGCTGAGTTCTTCATCTTCGACAAGGTGCGCTTCGAGAACAGCATGCAGCGCTCCTTCTACGAGGTCGACTCCATCGAAGCTCCGTGGAACTCCGGCGTCGACACCGAAGACGACGGCACCCCGAACATCGCATTCAAGAACCGCGTCAAGCGCGGCTACTTCCCGGTTCCGCCGATCGACCACACCCAGGATCTGCGTGACGACATGGTCGCCAACCTGCAGAAGGTCGGTCTGATCCTCGAGCGTTCCCATCACGAGGTCGCCGGCGCTGGCCAGCAGGAGATCAACTACCGCTTCAACTCTCTGCAGCACGCAGGCGATGACCTGATGAAGTACAAGTACGTCGTTCACGAGACCGCCGCTCTGGCAGGCAAGGCCGCAACCTTCATGCCGAAGCCGATCGCAGGCGACAACGGCACCGGCATGCATTGCCACCAGTCCCTGTGGAAGGACGGCAAGCCGCTGTTCTACGATGAGAAGAACTACGGTGGTCTGTCCGACCTTGCCCGCTGGTACATCGGCGGCCTGATCAAGCACTCCTCCTCCGTGCTGGCCTTCACCAACCCGTCCCTGAACTCCTACCACCGTCTGGTCCCGGGCTTCGAAGCTCCGGTCAACTTGGTGTACTCCGCACGCAACCGCTCCGCCGCCATCCGTATCCCGCTGGCCGGCACCTCCCCGGCTGCAAAGCGCATCGAGTTCCGTGCTCCGGATCCGTCCTGCAACCCGTTCCTCGCCTTCTCCGCACAGCTGATGGCAGGTCTGGACGGCATCCTGAACCACATCGAGCCTCCGGAGCCGGTCGACAAGGATCTGTACGAGCTGCCGCCGGAAGAGCACGCAGGCATCAAGCAGGTTCCGAGCTCCCTGGCAGAGGCCATGGATGCCCTTGAGGAAGATCATGACTTCCTCACCGCAGGCGACGTCTTCACCGACGACCTGATCGAAACCTGGATCGGCATCAAGCGTGGCGAAATCGACCAGGCCCGCCTGGCTCCGACCCCGCTGGAGTACGAGCTGTACTTCCACATCTGAGGCCTATACCCAGTTTCCCTTGAAATCAAGCTGTTTTGGACTCCAAGGGTAATCAGAAGGTAGCCAGATTGGTTATAAGGAGAGCCTCTCCAAATCGAGGAGGCTCTCCTTATTCCTACAGAATTTCTTCCATCCGGGACGGCAAAGACCTTACGGACCGGTCTTCTGACTCCTCGCCTCCACGAACACATCAGACGCATCCAATAAATAACCGTCGATATGAGCCGGACGTGCTTCCACAGGTTCACCGTTAATGTCGTCGTATTCATACAACGCAGGAGCGTTTGTGCCTCTGTCGAATCCGACAATGACGACATGCACGTTCGCATTGTCCGTAGTCTGAGCGTCCCAGCAGAACGTACGGTGAGCGAACCGGATACGCCACCCTCGTTCGACCACATGCTTGAATAGCGGGGCGACTTGTGCTGGCCTTGTGTGATGCTATTCGTGGATACGAACGCGAATTGCGCGGAGGGATTCCCGTCAAGGAAATCAATAGCTTTAAAATACCATCCAGCCACATAATCCAGCGAGCCTCCGGCCTTGCCGCACACCAGTTCCATATCATCCTTGATCTGCTGCGTGTGCTGCTGATGGCCGATGAACGGCGGGTTGCCCATCACATACGAGCATTCCATCACCGGGCAGCAGAAGACTGACGAGGTCATAACCATAGTCACTCGCGAACGCTCTCGTTGGCGTCGCGGCACCTTCGAGGATGCCTTCAAGCGCCTCACGAGTCCCCAACGTCCTTCTCTGCATGAATGAACCTCCTTGTATGGCTGGAAGTTATCGTCACAGATGATTTCGTAACCACTTACCTCTGTTCAAGCGCCGCGTTGACCCGTGCCTTGAGTGCAGGCAAGGTCTCGGCCTCGAACCAAGGATTCCTGCTCATCCATAGCTGGTTGCGCGGCGACGGATGCACCAAAGGGAAGAATCCCCGGCCGATATAGGCATCATAATCGCGCACCACGGTTGTAAGGCTGTCCGAATTCTTGAGATGCAGGTACCTGCGGACGGCATATGCGCCCACAAGCACAGTGAGCCGAACATTGGGCATGAGCGCCAAGAGTGCAGGATGCCACTGCTCGGCGAATCCCTTGCGCGGCGGTAGATCGCCCGACCTGCCATGTCCCGGAAAATAAAGTCCATGGGGAGAAGCGCCACCCGCTCAGGATCATAAAACGTCTCGCGAGAAACACCCAGCCAATCGCGCAGACGCTCTCCTGACTTGTCGTTCCAGGGGATGCGCGTCTCTTCCGCCACCGCGCCTGGTGCCTGCCCGATGACCACGATGCGAGCGCCAGCCCCGACGGAGTAGAGCGGATCGATGCCGCGCTTGGTGTAGTCTGCATTCGCCCCATCAGCCTTTATGGCATTAAAAATCGCAAGGAAATCCTTGTCCATGTCGAAACCATCTCCTTGGTGACATGCGCCGTTCATGCATATTGATTACTCGTTTCCCACAAATATACCTTGCCTTTGCTCTGCAGGGTATATCGTAGGAAATCATCCTCATGTAGTAATTCCCGCATAGCCGCTTATCGTCTTTCAAGATTTTTATTGCCAATGTGCATCACAAAGCACTACGCCTAACTGGATTAAATAAATACTCAGGTTTCAACCGTCTTGCAAGCGTAGCGTTACCGCGAACCACTCTCTATAAGCACCCATGGCGCCCATCGTAGATAACAAGCCGAAAGAGGAGAACGCGGTCCGGACGACCTATTTCAAGCCTCTAAAGGAGCAATCCTTTCGGGGCTTTTCTATTGTCCGAAAGGAGGCGGCACGCATGCCGAGAAAACCAAGACGCCCCTGCCGCCACCCCCGGCTGCCCGAACCTTTGCGAGGACGGCGAGCAATACTGTGAGAAGCATCGCAAGGAAGCGGAGCGGCAGTACAAGCATTTCACGCGCGGCTACTCCGCGGGCAAGCGCTATGGCAGGCAGTGGAAGAAGATCCGCGACCGATAGAAGAACATTGGCATAGTCCTCAAAGTGAAATCCCCTTATGAGGTCAGACACATCTGGCAGCGGGACACCATAGGACGCCGCCACATACGTTAGATATTCCCGGAATGTGAAATACTGAAATGACTGATCTTCCGCTGCCCCTAGATCCAGTGCAAATCAGAAAGTAAGGGGTGATCTGCGGTGTACCAGACGCTTAAATGGTTCAAGGAAAGAAGTGCCTTGCTGTCCATTCTGCATTACCTCCGATTGTTTTTGTCTTTCTCCCAGAGCGAATAGGCGGAGAACAGGAGCACGCCGCCGAGGAAAATGTACAGCAGGACAAACGGGATGTTCATGGTAACGAAACTGTAAATCATGCAGACAATAAAACGCAAATCCATTCTTCGCGTGGCCGACGGATACGGGTTCCATCCGATCAGTAAGTTCGGCAAACGAAGCATCCCGGAGTTGACCGGATGCGCTGCGGGGCATGTGGATGCATGTTGGTTGTGATGGGCCGGTTGGAGGATATTCCGGCCGATTATGAGGGTCGTTTGGGCGTCCCCGTTTTCTTGAAAAACCTGTCGAATAAAAACGACCTTACTGAGCCGCCTATGCCTTGTGCATGGCGATAATATGCTCTATCTCGGCAAGATCCGAAGCGAAATAGATACCATGCTGGCGTTCCCCTGTGGAGAAGCCATCGTCGATCATGCGCTGCAGCAACGCCTTCATGTCATCGTAGAAACCGTTGAGATTGTAGAAAATGCAAGGCTGCGTCAACTGGTCAAGGCAAACCTTCGACACAACCTCACTGATCTCCTCCAACGTTCCCGTGCCGCCGGGGAAGGCGATGAACACGTCGCCAAGCTCGATCATGCGAGTACGCCGTTCGGTGATATTCGGCACGATGGTGAGCTGGGTCAGATTCTTGTGCGCGACACCCTTGTCCACGAACATCTGCGCCTCGATGCCGGTCACCTCGCCACCCTGCTCAAGCACGGTGTCGGCAATCACCGCCATCAGTCCCTCGTCGGAACCGCCATATACCAAGCGGTGCCCGTTTTGGGCGATCCATGTGGCCAGTTCCACCACGGCTTGCTTATATACGGGGTTGTCGCCTTCGTGAGCTCCTAAATACACCGTGACATCCATGCTTGTACCTCCAACATTCATGGGATGATGTCGCACTCCCAACCGCAATCAGACAATAATCAGATAATCAGTGTAACGAACTGATGCTCGCAAACCAATCGAAAGTGGCAAGAAACACTCGCAAGCCGTGCATGTCTTTCATGGATGCGCAAAAGCCCCGTACCCGACCTGCCAAATTCATGACATGTCGAATACGGGGCAAGGCGAAGGGTGACGATCCTGCTGTGACAAATCGCTGCCGTTGCACAACACTTTTCCCTCTGTGGGATTCGCAAGCCCGGAAATCAGTAACAGCATAGTGGTTTTGCCAGCGCTGGGGCATCGCTCTGTGCGTTGCCGGACTGCTGCGAATCCGGAGAATTGTTATCGGTATTGGAATCCTGCGAGTCGGCAGAGTCGCTGGAATCATTTGTCGGACCCTGCATATCGCGACCGAACTGCGCCCTCTGGCTGGTCTGCTGCGACTGCTGCTGGAATGAATCTGGAAGTTTTCTGAATTAAAAACGTGACATGGATGGGGCATTCGTTGTGGCAATGGTGTTAGGCTAACGCGTATGCCTATAAAATCCGAAGTCATTGCGAATCCCAAGTCGGAGCGCGTTCGCCGCGTGTCCGAACTCGCCGATCGAAAAGGGCGGAAACGGTCTGGCCGTTTCATGGTGGAAGGACCGCAATCGGTGCGCGAGCTGCTGACATGGCATCCAGGACTTGTCGAGGACCTCTACGTTGAGGTCGAGTCGGCACAGCCCGATGCCTCGTTTGCGACACCTGCCGTCGCACAGATGGCGGGCAAGGCCATGCAATCCGGCGTGTATGTGCACAAGGTCACTCATGCGGTGATGCACCGTATGAGCGCCGACGCGCAAGGCGTGCTTGCCGTCGCGGACATGCAGGCTTTCCTCGATTCGTCCGCCGCTCCGGACGATTTCGACGAGCATGCGATGGTCGCCGCGTTTTGGCAGGTCCGCGATCCCGGTAACGCCGGAACCGTGATTCGTTCCGCCGACGCGGCCGGCTGCTCCGCCGTGGTATTGGTCGACGACTGCGTGGACGTGTTCAATCCGAAAGTGATCCGCTCCACCGTGGGATCACTGTTCCACCTTCCGATTCTGACCATGGGAACGGACGACTTCTTCGCATGGTGCGATACTCACGAGCTGGCAGTGTATGCGGCCGATGTATATGGCACGGATTCCCGACAGCCGGAATCCCTGACGGATGTAATCGCCGCGCCGGAAACGCTTGCCGGCGCCAAAGCGGTGTTGTTCGGCAATGAGGCACGCGGATTGACCAAGGAAGTTTTGGAACGAACCGATAGGATCGTGTCCATACCGCTCTATGGCAAAGCGGAATCCTTGAACCTCGGCACCAGTTCGGCGGTAATGCTGCTGAGCTTGGCTATGTCGAGTCATGTTGAAAGAATGTAAAGTCGGAAAACGTTGAAATTGCGCGTTTTTCGCGTAAAACAAACGGGAAATGAGAAAGGTATCTCGTGGCAGAAGGTGCGGTATTCGACGCCCAAGCGGTAACCGATGCGGTTGCCGAGGGCATCGCGAAATCGAAAACGCCTCCAGCATGGAGGAATTGAAAGCCATCAAGACGCAGTACGCCGGAGCGGAATCCGCGATGACGCAGGCCAGCAAGGCCATCGGCGCGCTGCCGAAGGACCAGAAGAAAGACGCCGGCAAGATCATGGGCAAGCTGCGCGCCGATTTCGGTCGTGCGTATGGCACCAAGGAACAGCAGGTCAAGGCCGAGGAAGAGGCCCGTGCGCTTGCCGCCGAAACCGTGGACATGACCTTCCGGTCAATCGCAAGCCGCTTGGCGCGCGCCATCCGTTGCCGAAACTGATGGAGGATGTCGAAGACTTCTTCATCTCCATGGGCTGGCAGATTTCCGACGGTCCTGAAGTGGGAAACCGAATGGTACGACTTCGACGCGCTGAACTTCGGCCCCGATCATCCGGCACGCCAGATGCAGGATACCTTCTACGTCAAGGGCAATCAGGCCAAGGACGCCGCAGGATTCGTCGGATCCAACATGGTGCTGCGCACCCAGACCTCCTCCGATCAGGTGCGTGGTCTGCTCACCCGTGGCGTGCCGCTGTACATCGCATGCCCGGGCCGCGTGTTCCGCACCGATGAGCTCGACGCCACCCATACGCCGGTGTTCCACCAGGTGGAGGCTCTTGCGGTCGACAAGCATCTGACCATGGCCGACCTGAAGGGCGTGCTCGATAAGCTTGCCGTGGCCATGTTCGGCCCGGAAGCCAAGACCCGTCTGCGTCCGAGCTACTTCCCGTTCACCGAGCCGAGCGCCGAACTCGACCTGTGGTTCCCTGACAAGAAGGGCGGCGCAGGCTGGCTCGAATGGGGCGGCTGCGGTATGGTCAACCCGAACGTGTTGAAGTCTGCAGGCCTCGATCCCGAGGTCTACACCGGCTTCGCCTTCGGCGTCGGCGTGGAACGTACCCTGCTGCTGCGCCACGACATCAACGACATGCACGACCTGGTCGAAGGCGACGTGCGATTCAGCGAACAGTTTGTGATGGGGGAGTGATTGACCCATGCCAATGGTTGACATTGATTGGCTCAAGGACCATGTCGAGGTTCCGGAAGGCCTTACGTACGAACAGCTTGCCAAAGATCTGGTGAAGGTCGGTCTCGAAGAGGAAGAGATCCACACCTCCCAGCTGGTCGGTCCGATCGTCGTCGGCTACGTGGTCGACGCCACTCCGGAACCGCAGAAGAACGGCAAGATCATCAACTGGTGCCACGTTGACGTCGGCGACGAATACAACGAAACCGATGAGAACGGCAACAAGGTGCCGCGCGGCATCATCTGCGGCGCGCCGAACATGGCTGCCGGCGAAAAGGTCGTCGTAACGCTTCCTGGCGCTGTGCTGCCGGGCGATTTCAAGATCGAACCGCGCAAGACCTACGGCCATATCTCCAACGGCATGTGCGCTTCCGAACGTGAGCTTGGATTGGGTGATAGCCATGACGGCATCATCCTGCTTCGCAAGTACGGCTTCACCCCGGAAGAGTATGAGAAGCTCCAGCCGGGCGACGACGCCATGCACCTGCTGCACTTGGACGAGCCGCTGCTGGAAATCAACATCACTCCGGATCGCGGCTACGCGTTCTCATACCGTGGCGTGTCTCGCGAATACCATCATTCCACCGGTGCGGCCTACACCGATCCGGCTGTCGCCCTGAACGAGAAGGCGCCGATCACCAAGGGCCTGCCGGAAGGCACCAAGACCGACATCGAAGTGATCGTCGACGACAATAATCCGATTCACGGTGTGGTTGGATGCGATCGCTATTACGCTCGCGCGGTCAAGGGCTTCGATCCGGCCAGCCATACGCCGAATTGGATGCGTCGCCGCCTGACCCGCGCGGGCATGCGTTCCATCTCCTTGGCAGTGGATGTCACCAACTACGTGATGCTCGACTTGGGACAGCCGATGCATGCCTACGATCTGGATAAGATCGAAGGACCGATCGTGGTGCGTCGCGCCAACGAAGGTGAGAAGCTCACCACGTTGGATGGCAAGGATCACGATTTGAGCGTCGAGGATCTGCTGATCACCGATTCCCCGAATGGCGAACGCGGCTCCCGTGTGCTTGGCATCGCAGGCGTGATGGGCGGCATGTATGGCGAGGTCACTGCCGAAACCAAGAACATCCTGCTGGAATCCGCGCACTTCGATCAGGTGTCGATCGCGCGTTCCGCACGCCGTCACAAGATTCCGTCCGAAGCCTCCCGTCGTTTCGAACGCGGTGTGGACGACCAGCTGCAGCCGGCAGCCGCCCAAATGGCCGCCGAACTGATGGTTAGGTACGGCAATGGCGAGCCGAGCGAGCACCCGACCGACTTCAATACCGTCTCTAACCGCCGTCCGATCCTGTTCAAGGCTTCGGAAGTGGCTCGTGTGGCCGGACTTGACACGGACGTGAACACCATCAGCGACATTCTTACCGACATCGGTTGCTCCGTCGCAGGAGGCGGCAACGGCGAGTTTTCCGTGGCGCCTCCAAGTTGGCGCCCCGACTTGAACGAGCCGTGCGATCTGGTTGAGGAAGTGGCGCGTCTTGTCGGATATGACGAGATTCCCGTCACCGTGCCGCCGGCACCGGTCGAAGGTCAGGTCGGTCTGACTGCTGAGCAGCTGCGCAAGCGCCAGGTTGCCGATGAACTTGCCGAATACGGCATGGTGGAAACGTTGAGCTACCCGTTCGTCGGCGATGAGGATTACAAGAACTTCGCGCTGGACGTCGCTGAGACGAAGAACGTCAGCGTGGAGATCGCCAACCCGCTCGCCGGTGATCGTCCGTTCCTGCGTCGTGACATTATTCCGACGTTGGCACAGACCGTTCAGCGCAATCTGCGTCGCGGCGTGGAGAATGTGTCGCTGTATGAGATCGGCCACGTGTATCTGTGGGATCCGAACGCTCCGGCGATTCCGGCACTGCCGGGTGCAGTCAAGCCGACGGACGAGCAGCTTGCCGCGCTTGATGCCGGTCTTCCGGACCAGCCGATGCATGTTGCTGGCATTCTGACCGGCAACGCCGTTGACTCCGGTTGGCTGGGCGAGCGCCGCGCAGTGGATTGGTCTGACGCCGTCGAGGCGGTGCAGCGCATCTCCGACCGTATTGGTGCAGCTCTCACGCTGGATCAGCCGAAGGCTGAAGATGTGCCGGCGCAATGGCATCCGGGTCGTGCGGCTCGTGTGATGGCTGGTGACGTATTCGTCGGTATGGTCGGCGAGCTTCACCCGCATGTCAACGAGGCGTTGGGCTTCCCGTCCCATTCCGCGGCCTTCGAATTGGATTTGACCGCGCTGTTCGCCACATTGAGCGGCAAGCCGGTGCAGGCCAAGCCGATTTCCACCTTCCCGCCGGTCAAGCAGGACCTGGCTTTCACGGTGTCCACCAACGTTACGGCCGCTGAACTCAAGCAGGTTATTGTCGATGCCGCTGGAAGCAGCCTCGAAAGCATCGAGCTGTTCGACGTGTACACCGGCGACCAGCTGGGCGAGGACGAAAAGTCTTTGGCCTACGCGGTCACATTCCGCGCTCCGGATAAGACTCTCGCTTCCGAAGACAGCGAAGCCATCCGCAAGCGTATTGTGGATGAAGCGTCCAAGCTGGGTGCGCAGCTGCGCGCCTGATCCCGACCTTCCCAAGAACAGAGGATGATTATGAACGAACCGGAGCAGTATCAGCCGACCAACACCGACGAACGTCAGGAGACGGCTGATGCTGCTCCGGTTTCGTCATCTTCCGATGCCGCTGCGTCTTCACAGCCGGAGTATGGTCAGATCAATCAACCCGAATATGGTGCGATGAGTAGCCAGCTGCCGGCCGGTTACGATCCATACGTGTATGGTGCGCCTGAACCTGAACCGCAACCTGCGGATGCTGTACAGCAGCAGAATATGCAATACCAAACGGGGCAATACCCTTCAAATGGGCAGCAACCGATGCCTCCGTACAATGCGAACGGACAACGGAATCCATACGGCGCCAACCCGTATGGGCCGAATCCGTATGATCCGAACCAATATCCGCAGCAGGGCAATATGCCCTATCTGCCGAATCTGGATCTCAACGATCCTCGGCAGAATCCCGCATACGGCCATTGGGATGCCTATGCGATCATGTCTCTCGTGCTTGCCGTGCTGATGCCGGTGCCGGTCCTTCCCGCGTTGGTCGGCGCGATTTCGATGTGGCGTACCAAGAAGCTCCATATGAAAGGGTATGGCTTGGCTCTCGCCGCGGTGATCATCAATGTGTTGTACACCTTGGCCGTGATTTGGTTGGCGATGCATGGTCTTTCCGTTGCCGACCTGTATAACGAGACGTTGCAGAATATGCTTGGCGGCGCGGGATCGGGGCAGGGAGACGAGTCGATCGCTGCCTGATTCGGCGTGTTTTCTAGTCCTTTAATAATTGTCATAGTCGCGCAATGACCACTATGCGACACGAAATGAATGCATAATTATGCAATGTAGTGCATAAAGTGTATGCTGAATGTGTTTTCAGTGAGTCAATGGAAAGAGACGTGACATGGCCAAATACACAGTAGCCGTGGCCGGCGCGACAGGGTATGCGGGAGGCGAGGCCCTCCGTATCCTCGCGGCCCATCCAAATTTCGAAGTGACGTGCGTGGCCGGGCATTCATCCGTTGGGGACAAGCTTGGCAAGCATATGCCACATATTCCGCAGCTTGCCGACCTTGTGGTGGAAGACACCACTCCGGAGGTACTGAACGGGCATGACGTGATCATCCTTGCGCTGCCTCATGGGGCATCCGGTGCATTGGCTTCCCAGCTTGATCCGAATGCCGTGGTGGTGGATTTGGGAGCCGACCATAGGCTTGAGGAAAAAACCGCATGGGATGAGTTCTACGGCGGCGACTTCTATGAGCACTGGACTTACGGCATGCCTGAGCTCATTACCGGCATATCCGAAGATGGTTCTTACCAGCACCAGCGTGAGGTGATTCCAGGAACCAAGCGTATTGCCGGTCCAGGATGCAATGTGACCGCAACCACATTAGCGCTGCAGCCGGGCATTGCCCAAGGGCTTGTTGAACCGGCGGATATTGTTGCCGATCTGGTGGTCGGCTACTCCGGCGCAGGGAAGAATCTGAAGCGCGTCAATTTGCTTGCAGCTGAGGCATTCGGTTCCGCATTACCGTATTCTGTCGGCGGTACTCATCGTCATATTCCTGAGATTTTGCAGAACTTCGCCCATGCTGCAGGAAAGAACGCATCCGCGGCAAACGAGTTCACGCTGGGATTCACCCCGATTCTTGTGCCAATGGCCCGTGGCATTCTCGCTTCGGTTTCCGCCAAACTAACCGATACAGCATTGAATATGTCAGATGCTGAAATCAGGCAGGTTTGGACTGACGCATATGCGGATCAGGATTTCATGATTGTTTTACCGGAAGGCGTCATGCCGGCCACCGCCAATATCATCGGATCGAACGCGGCTCATATTCAGGTGGCCATCGACCGTAAGGCGGGGCGTTTGCTGGCCTTCGCGGCAATTGACAATCTCAACCGCGGCACGGCCGGACAGGCGGTGCAGTCGTTGAACGTAGCACTGGGACTTCCTGAAGATGCAGGCCTGACAAAGATTGGAGTGGCGCCATGAGCGTAACATTTGCACAAGGTTTTTTCCGCGGCCGGTGTGGAAGCTGGCATTTCCTCGATCAAGGGCAAGAAGGATCTGGCTCTCGTGGTCAATGACGGTCCGCTTGACGCAGCCGCAGGCGTGTTCACTGCAAACCGTTTCTGCGCAGCTCCCGTGCAGTGGACGCGCAAGATCGTGGCCGACGGTCATGTGAAAGCCGTCATCCTTAATTCCGGAGGCGCAAACGCATGCACCGGCCAGCCGGGATATGAGCAGTCCAAGGCCACGGCCCAAAAGGTCGCGGCGCTTGTAGGTGCTAAAGACAGCGATATCGCGGTCTGCTCCACGGGCCTGATCGGTGAGCTTCTGCCTCTTGACCATGTGCTTTCTGGCGCAGACAAAGCGTTCGCGGCCCTTGCCGATACCGCTCAGGCCGGTGCGGATGCGTCCCATGCCATCATGACCACCGACACTAAGCCGAAAACCGTCGAACTTGAAGGGTCCAATGGGTTCCGTGTCGGCGGCATGGTCAAAGGGTCAGGCATGATCGCGCCTCAGCTGGCCACCATGCTGTGCGTGATCACCACGGATGCCGTGGTAAGCGCGGGACAGCTTCAGGCAGCTCTGAACACTGGAGTGGAAATGTCGTTCAACCGCATTGACGTTGACGGTTGCATGTCCACTAACGACACCGTGCTTTTGCTTGCGTCTGGAGCATCCGGTATCGAACCGGATCCCGACGAGTTCAACGAGCTTGTGGCGCAGGCGACTGCCTCCTTGGCACGTCAGATTGTCGGAGACGGTGAAGGCGCGAGCCATGACATCCGTGTCAAGGTGACCGGCGCCACCACGGAAGATGCGGCGCTTGCTTGCGGTCGTGCGGTAGCGGCATCCAATTTGCTGAAATGCGCCATCTTCGGCAATGATCCGAACTGGGGTCGTATCGTCAGCTCGCTGGGTACCGTGCCGCCGGAAGTCGCTCCCTACGATTCCAATAAAGTCACGGTCGACGTCAATGGCGTGCGTATCTGTGAGAACGGCGGAGCCGGGCGCGACCGATCCGAAGTCGACATGACTCCGCGCGAGGTGCATATCGACATCGATCTGCATGCGGGAAAAGCGGAAGCAACCGTCTGGACCGACGATTTGACCCACGAATACGTACACATTAATGCAGATTACGAAAGCTGATTGAACGGTAATGACCAAGGAACTCAAAGGACCTGGATTCCATTTTGACGTGCATACCGATCTGCGTGCCGACCAAAAGGCGGAAGTGCTGATCGAGGCGCTGCCATGGCTTGAGGAATTCGCCGGACAGCGCATCGTCATCAAATATGGCGGCAATGCGATGATCGACGATCATCTCAAGGCCTGTTTCGCTGAAGATATGGTGTTCCTGCGACAGGTTGGCTTGCATCCGGTTGTGGTGCATGGAGGCGGACCGCAGATCTCTCACATGCTCAAGGCTTTGGGCATTAAGTCGGAATTCAAGGGAGGTCTGAGGGTCACCACTCCGGAGGCCATGGATGTGGTGCGTATGGTTTTGACGGGCAAGGTTTCCCGTGAACTTGTCGGGTTGATCAACGCCCATGGTCCGTTCGCGGTCGGTCTTTCCGGCGAGGATGGTGCGCTGTTTTCCGCCATGCAGCGCAAGCCGATCATCGATGGATCGCCAACCGATATTGGTTTGGTCGGCGACGTGGTGAGCGTCGACGCATCCGCGGTTGAGGACCTGATCAATGCCGGACGCATTCCTGTTGTTTCCTCGGTGGCTCCAAATGAGGATGATGCTACCGAAGTGTTGAATGTGAATGCCGATTCCGCGGCTGCGGCGCTTGCGGCCGCTCTTGGAGCCAGCAAGCTGGTCGTGCTGACCGATGTGGATGGCCTGTACGCCGATTGGCCGGACAGGGATTCTCTGATTGGTCGCATCGGCGTGGAGAACCTACGCGACATGTTGCCGGATCTGGAGAGCGGCATGCGCCCCAAGATGGAAGCCTGCGTCAGAGCCATCGATGGAGGCGTGCCACGCGCCCACATCATCGACGGACGCAAACCGCATTCCATCCTGAATGAGATTTTCACCACAGACGGCATTGGAACCATGGTCGTTCCCGAAGACGGTATTGAAATGAGGAGTTCGTATGGCAACTGAACAGTTGGAAAACCTCGGCAGAGAGGACGCCAAGTGGCTGGGGGAGTACTCCCGGGTGCACATGAACGTGTTCGGTACTCCGCTGCGTGTTATGGACCATGGCGAAGGCGCGCACATCTGGGACATCGATGGCAATGAATACCTCGATTTCCTTGCGGGCATCGCGGTGAACGCGCTCGGATACGCCCACCCGAAATGGGTGAAGGCCGTCAGCGAGCAGGCAGCCAAAGCCGCTCATGTGAGCAACTACTTCGCCACGGAACCGCAGATTGAACTGGCGTCGAAGCTCATTGAGCTTGCCGGCGCCCCCGAGGGATCTCATGTGTATTTCGGCAACTCCGGAGCGGAAGGCAACGAGGCAGCACTGAAACTCGCCAAACTGTATGGCCGCACCTTGCCGGGCGCATCGCCTGCCATTGGAGGCAAACCGGCGCGTATCATCGCCATGACCCATGGCTTCCATGGGCGTACCATGGGCGCGCTGTCCGCAACGTGGAAGCCCTCCATCCGAGAAGCGTTCGAGCCGCTGGTTCCCAATATCGAATTCGTCGAAGCTGGTGACGAGGCCGCATTGCATGACGCGTTTGCCGAAACCGGTCCCGGCAAATATGGCAAAGGTCCTGTCGCCGCCGTCATCATGGAGCTGATCCAAGGTGAGGCTGGCGTGCGTCCGCTTGGGGCCGGCTATGTGAAGAAGGCCCGTCAGATGTGCGACGACAACAACGCGTTGCTCATCATCGATGAGGTCCAGACAGGCATCGGACGCACCGGATCCTGGTTCGCATTCCAGCGTGAGGATCTTGCGGGCGGAGTGGTTCCGGATATTGTGACCTTCGCCAAGGGCGTTGCAGGCGGTTTCCCGATGGGTGGCATGATCTCCTTCGGCGTCAAGCTTTCCGCGCTGTTCACCCCAGGATCCCACGGCTCCACCTTTGCGGGCAATCCTCTCGGAGCGGCCGCTGCTATGGCCACGTTGGAGACCATTGAGGAAGACGGTCTCGTGGCCAACGCCGAGGCGCGTGGCCAGCAATTGCGTGACGGCATCATGGCTTGCGTCAATCCGCTCTTCGTCTCCGTGCGTGGACGTGGATTGCTCGACGCGGTCGAACTTGCCCATCCATGCGCGCATGCGGCGATGAATTGGGCGTTGGAACACGGTTTGATCGTCAACGCGGTGGCGCCGGATGCGCTTCGTCTTGCCCCCTCCGCTGGTGGTGACCGAACAGGACATCGATCAGGCCATCTCCATCCTCGCGAAGATTCCAACGGATCTTCCCAACGACTGAACATAGCCGGCAACCAAAGCAGACTGGATATTTTTGAAAGGAGCCAACAATGGCAACTCCTGAACTGCGCCACATGTTGCGCGATGACGATCTCAACCATGAAGAGCAGAAGCAAGTGCTCGAACTCGCCATCAAATTCCACAACGACCGTTTCTACCATCAGCCGTTCGCCGGACCGCAAGGCATCGCGGTGATCTTTGACAAGCCGAGCACCCGAACCCGTTCCAGCTTCTCCATTGGCGTTGCCGAACTGGGCGGCTATCCGCTGGTCATCGACAAGTCCGGATCCCAGCTGGGCCGTGGCGAACCGGTGGCAGACACCGCACGTGTGCTTGACCGCATGGCCTACGGCGTGGTGTGGCGTACCTTCGGTCAGGATCGTGTGGAGGAA